>Ga0315899_10000234_pt1 | contig 68431 bp, 44 predicted proteins | sample LakEriMetagenome_2_FD_203518 | JGI IMG/M metagenome (GOLD analysis project Ga0315899, IMG submission 203518) | Freshwater fungal communities from buoy surface, Lake Erie, Ohio, United States - Buoy 4 MA112 | ecosystem: Environmental > Aquatic > Freshwater > Lake | place: USA: Lake Erie, Ohio... | reverse complement strand
CCGATCGCCTTTAAGTCCAAAACTCCCGTCGTCCAAGTTCCTGCATTGATATAGATGTTCTCAAATCGAATGTTCTGCGTTGCCGTACCTGCTGCATTCGAAAGCGCTTGCACAATTTTCGCTGGGACGTAGATCGATTGATCAAACTTATTCCGCGTCCAGTCATCCGACTGAAAAACCGCATCATTTGCTAGCCGAGTCAAACCAGTTGCGAAGGTAGACCCAGTCGCCCGAAGTCGTCCACCATTCTGTACTGTTATGGAAGTGTTGCCGAGATAACTACCGGACTTAGTAAATACTGATCCGGTAGCATTCACGATTCCGCCGTTGGCTACGACTAGGTCTGATGTTGTGTTCCATCCAGTCTGATTGAGGGTAAGTGTTGATCCTGCTTCGAAATTCGCTGTTCCAGCGATCGTTAATTTGCTGTTCGACGTTACGAGAATTGAAGACTGCCCTGGAATGTTTAGTACAGATCCGCTTGCTATCGTGACATTTTGAATCGTTCCACTGGTGGCTTGTAGGTTTCCAACAGAAAGGGTGCTGCTATTCAATGTCCCACCCGAAAGCCTAAAGTCTCCTGAATCCTGGGAGATAGTACCACCGGTCAGTGTTCCACCTGTCATTAAGAAGTTTGCACCGGCAGTTATACTTTTAACTGTTGTCGTTCCAGTGCGATAAGTGACGATCTGATTGCCGATGACAACATCATCGTTCGCGCCCGGTAGCACGCCCCCAATCCAGTTACTTGGGACATCCCAGAAACCAGTTGACTTTGTACTGTCCCATGTGATGACAGCTAAAAGTTCTCTTAACTCCAGACGCTGGATACTCAGCTTCCGTCTTCGTGCCAATCGGATATGCGAATTGCTTTGCAAACGTCGATTCTTTCGAAGTAACGCATCCCAGAATCGACGTTTGCTTAATTGGCTCATAATCCCGCCCTGTCCGCCTAGCAATGCTGCGTCAATCGCTCACAAAGAAAAGGCCTAGTATTCTTATGATAAAAACCAAAGGAGAGGAATGTGAATGTTACTCTGAATTGACCTGACCAGCAACTTAACAGATCTTTCATCACTCCGGCTATGGAATCGCAAATGGCTACTTAATTCCAGTAAAGTGCCGAAATGGCCTCGTCGATTTCATTTTCTCGACGTTCTCCCTCTCCGCCTGAGTTTACAGAATTGATTGCATTGATGACTGCCAGAACATCGAGAGGCTCTACGGAGTTATTCCCATTTACATCAGAAAAAGTAGAGGCCAATGGATTCAAAGGGTCAAATTCAGGTAGGCTGCTCGCCCCCATGTTAATAAAGTTAATGATCGCGAGAACATCCAACGGAGTCACCAGTCCGTCACCGTCGACATCGAGTGGATTGAGTGGATTCTGCCAAGCAGTTGCTAAAGTCGTTTCCACACGAACTCCATTCGTGGACGCTCTAAACTCATGAACTACTCCCATACCTTCTCGAAATCTATTTGATAATCGCCACACCTCATTGGATAGAATGCGATCATCGGCTCCTATAGACACTCGAATACCGAGATTGCTTCGCATCTGAGCTACTATACGTGAATCGATTCGTAACGTCTGAGGCGCTGGCGAGGTCAACTCGATTCGTTGGAATCCCTGTAAGACATTGTTTTCGAGTGTCGTCAAATCATTGTTCAACGTGTCCAAGTGTAAACTGACCATCAACGGTTCGGATTGATAATAAACCGTTCCGATAAGATTTCTACTTGGAGATGCAACCGAGTATATAGGCGAAGGATCTTCACCCATGAATCGAACCGAAGAAACAAGATTATGAGGAACACTCAATGTCAGCAAACCATCAGACCTTGCAATCAGAAATCCGTTTTCCAAACGTAGCTCATGATCACCTATCGCTGTGGACATCATCTCTAATGGAAAACCAATTGTTCCATCAACCAAGTTGATCCTATAGTCTTCTACCTCTCCGTCTTCCGCGAGACCAGTAGACGAGAGCCCTCCCGCAGAACTCAAACGAAAGCGAGAAAATGTGTTACCCGACTTGGCTCCCGCCGGAATAGTAAACGACAAGAGATTGCGACCGAATTCCACCGGACGGTTCGCGAAAATTTGCTCTCCAGAATCCAACCAATCCCCGTCCTGATTGAAATCGATCCACGCATCCAGTAACCCATTGTCTGATGAAACGATCACAACCGACGACACGGTTGATATGCTGCTATGCGCCGAGAGAGTACTTACCCACAAAACGCCATCCTCATCGTTTAGGAAAGCCCCATCGCCCGTTGCGTCCGAATTTGGCTGACCATCTAGTTCTGCATCGATTCCGGTTCCTAAGAACAATGAGGAAATACGGTGTCGGGCTCCATCCTGAGCTAATAAAGTTCGATAGGGAAGAGGAGAATCGCCAAAGTCAAAATCGCCATCCGCTAGATCAGTCACGATGATTTGAAACGTTTGGACTACCGAACGGTCGCGACCACCATTTTCAATTCCGCCGTTATCGCGAACTTGAACTGACACAATTGCCGTACCCGTTCTATCCAAATTCGGTTGGTACCGAAGGGTTCCATTGTTATCGATGTGTGGCTGAACTCGAAACAAATCCGTCTGTGGTGTCGAAACAATAAACTCTTGAATGCGCTGCGACTCCTCGTACGAACCTCCACCAGGGTCGAAGTTTGTAGCAAAGAGTGGAACCGTTCTGAGATTCGTTCCTACGGTGACTACTTGATCACCCGCGAGGCGAACGGTAGGGGGGTCGTTAACAGGCAGGACTGTCATCGTCCAGCTTCGGTCGACTCGACCGTCATCGACCGTGTCAAAAACACCGTCCGCACCAGCGTTTTCGAGCCGAACCCGAATAACCGACGTTCCGGAAACATTAGGTACAGCAGAGACGGTCAACGTGCCCGAAGTCGCTCCATTGGTATAACCGAGTTGAGGAACGGGAATCACATCCAGATTGCTACTTGTTATCGTCCAACGCAATGGGGGACCAGATGTTACACCCGCGGAGATCCCCGTTAGAGGAATAACGTAGTTTGCTGTATCTTCGAGGACGCTAGTGGGACCGCTGATAGGATCCAACGTTGGAAGAACAACCTCTGCGCGTAATCCGAACAATAAATCTCGGACGGAATTCGAACCAGTTAGTGAGACTCGATGCGCACCGTTTATCAGGCTGTTCTTCCGGATATTCACTTGATTGCTGCTACTGACAACAAAAGCAAAGTCGATTGTTCCCGAGCCGTTGATGTCCCCCGCGACGAAGGCTAGTTTGTCGCCTACTACGAGTTGAGCAACCGCAAAAGTTTCCGTTGCATCGAAAACAAAACTATCCGGAACACTCGAACTCTGTTGGCTCTGCCGGTTTCTAACAATCGATACGGAATTGTCCGTGAGACTTGTGGAGACAATGTCAATATCGCCATCATGGTTAACATCGACTAACGAAAGATCTATCGGTCCAAGTCCTAACGAGATTTGAGCTCGCGATTCGAATCGACCATCATTGAACCCTTGGAAGATCGTCGCCGTGTTGGATCCAAAGTTGGTGACGACTAAATCCAACGCACCATCTTTACTGAGGTCCGCTGCATCAATGCTCGATGGGGCATTTCCAGCTATCAGTCTCGTCGGAGCCAAAAACGAATTGACTCCAGTACCAAGAAGGATTGATACCGATCCATTGTCTCCAGCTCTACCCCCATCACCCATGTGGGCAATAGCCAGATCGAGGCGATTGTCTTGATTAAAATCTCTCAATGCTGACGACACGGGGCGTTTTCCACCGGTCAAACCAGTCGCTGCCGATGTGAACTGACCTACCCCATCATTAATAAACGTGTACCATCGGCCCGTACCATCGATTAGTTGACCCAGGAAGATCAAATCTGGATTCGAGTCGCCGTTCAGATCCCCGATCGCAACTTGAGTTGGTATAACAGCGAGCGGAATGGTGGTGGTTCGCGTGAAACCACTACCATTAAAGTCGATGAGAATCGTCGCAGTACTATTGAATGCATTAACAACTACCAAATCAACGGTGCCGTTCTTGTTGAGATCTCCCGCTGCCATCGCAATGGGACCTTTTCCATTCGGCCCGATATTAATAAGCACCGGTGACGATTGAAAACCTCCAGCCCCATCGTTGAGAAGCATTGATACTTGATTGGCCGATACCATGGCGATCGCTAAATCCATTCCGTTTTGCCCATCAAAATCCCCCACGACAATATCTTGAGGATTGGAAAGGACCGAAGAACCGCTGGTAAATGGTGTATTGGAGGACTGAAACCGATTACCTATCGGCGTGGTGGTTCTCAAGCCCTCGTTTAGGTTCACTCGAACCGCAGTCTGCAATGGACCTAGCCCCGTAAATCGATACTCTCCTAACGAATTGGTAATGGTCCGTGGCTCATCAAAGTCTCTTCGTTCGTTTCGATTAAGGTCTAGATAAACTTCAAGATTTGCTCGTCCTGGTTCACCTACATCTTGCTTGCCGTTTTGGTTCAAGTCGAAAAAGACTCGCCCCTCGATAGAGGAATTGGATGACTGCCCCTGAGTCGTCTGGGGAATGAACCCAAGATCCCTTTGTAAGATTTCTCCCCCTGCAGGCAAAAAGAATCTGGTACTAGACGAAGATACAACGGATGCTTCCCAACCAAGTTGAGACTCGGCTCGGATATAGTATTCTCGATAAGAAGGAACATTAACAAAGGAAAAAATACCGTCTTCGCTTGTAGTCTGGAAAGGTTCCTGGGAGTCACGTCGCTGGTTATTATTCAAGTCGAAATAGACGATCCAATTAGCTAACAAGCTCTCCCCTAACTGTAGACTATCACTGCGATCAATATCGTAGTATACCGTTCCTCGTACGATCCCAGAATCTGGAGTCAGCCCAATTGGATCCATCGAAATCCGATCGCCCGCAACAAGATCAACTAGTCTCGCATTGGATTCAAACGGATTAGGGCTCTTAAAAACATCCTGTCTTTGGTTCGTATCTCCTGAAATAAGTTTGGTAGAGAACGAATCGAATACAACAATGCCTCCATCACTGCTTATTGAAGCAGCATTGCTATTCCCATTATTGCTAGAACCATCAAAAGTATTCGAAATGCGTCGCAACCGTGTCGCGAGGCCTGAGGTCGCATCCCCACCGTCCATTCTGTCGTAAACAAACACATCTCGTATGGAAGTAGTGGTGCTCGTTGTAAGCCCATTGCTAACAAAAACAATGTATTGGCCATCACCACTGATCGTGGGGGATAGATTTTGAAATCCCAAGTTTGTTCTGAAAGGGATATCTAGTTTGTTAATCGATAAACTACTTACATCGACGGTAAATAAATCGTTGGAGCCATTGTTATCATCATTAACCAAATTGGAAGCGAGCGATTGAAAGACGATTGTACTACCATCTCGACTCAACCTAGGACTCAATGAAGACGCGTTGGATTGCGTACCCATCGCCGAACGACTCACCAGTTTGATACTATTGTCTTCTCTGTCGTATAGAAAAATATCGCCGACTCCGTTCGTATCGTCAGTTACTAAATTAGTAGCATCCGACATAAATACGACATAGCGGCCATCGTTACTAATGGAGGGTGACAAACTGTCGAAATCTCCTTGAAATCCTAGAGCGGCACGAGTTACGCTATCAACTTGGCCGGTGCTACGGTCGAAAAGGAATATATCTGCATTGTTATCGACGTCACCTGGGACAAGGTTTTTGGCGAATGACGAGTACACTACCCAGCGTCCGTCCTCACTAATAGCCGCATCCTCGCTATAGCCATCAGCTGGTGATCCCGAATTCGTAACACTGAGCAATGTGTTCTGTTTCGTAAACAAATCATAGGCATATAGACCGAGGTCCGTTCGATAAAAGACCAACTCTTCGTTTGTTCCACCGATATCGTTAACTCGCAGGTTGGAACCTGTTGTGGGAACCCTTTCTATCTGTCCATCGCGAGATACGAACAAATGGAAACCGGTTGGTACATTCTCGACCAAGTTGTTCGCAAACGATGTAAATGCAACGGTCCGACCTGTCCGACCCACGACAGGCAGATTACTAGCACCGTTTGGCTGAATCGTTCCAACGGGAAGTCGCTGGATCGGTTCATCAGATGCCGTCCAATTAGTCGGGACTACAACTCTTACTTGATTTGTTCCTGGAGGGATGTCAGTAAAAGCATAAACCCCCGCTTGCAACGATGTTTGGCTTTCTAATCGCTGAGGTATTCCATCACGATTCGCATCTAAGAAGACCGTTGAGGATAGAAAAGATGGTTCCCCATTATCTTGGACCCCATTTCCGTTTAAGTCTGCGAACACTTGACCGGATAGATTACCCGTTACGGTTTCGATGGCACCAATGTCACGGCTTACCCTGCGCCTTCCCCATTGATCCTCGGATTGTGAAACAGTTGGATTTGCATTACCGATGGCTGGACTTCCACTAAGTAATGGAAAACCTAATGTCCCATTCATACCAATCGCTGGCTCACCTACTCGCATCGCTGCACTCGGGAGACGCTGATCCGTGTTTTGAAGATTTCCGAGACTAGGAACAGAAGATAGTAAATTGTTTCCTAGGGACACCACATTGGTATCCCAATCGAACGCAGAGTTATTCGCGAAAAAAAGACTATCCTGTACGCGAACGTTTCCTGTCACAGCGTAGGTCGCTTGATTGGCTGCGATCGTGCTTTGAGCGACGTTTATATTCGACGTTTGATAGAACGCTGATACGGACTGTACCTCTCCGGTCCATCGGTCTACCACATAAATCTGAGATTCCCCGCTTAACCGAGACGATGGGATATCTCGCAGCAGATTTCTTGCAGTCGATTGGAACGTCACATACCGTCCGTCGTCACTGATAGAGGGGTAAAAACTATCTCCGTCGGCCTGAACACCATCTGTATTAGCCGAAACCAAGCTTACCTCACCTGTCACAGTATCGGCAACGAATATATGTGATCTTCCGTCTGTAGCCGTCGGCACAAGGTTATCGGCGGTTGACGCAAACGCTACATACCTGCCATCCGCACTGATCGATGGTGCATAACTCGGTGCATTCGATTGTTCATTCAGGCTTCGTTGACTGATACGTCGGACTGAGTCTTGTTGTACGTCATAGAGAAATACATCTGCCACGCCATTCGTGTCATTTTGCACCGTCGTAGGATCGTCAGATACGAATGCGATGAATCTACCGGTGTGAGATATGGAGCCAGAGAAATAGGAACCTCGAACCGATTCTGCATTTCTAAACGGCAGCTTGCGACTGATTCGGTTCTGTACATCGTAGAGGAACATATCGTGATGTTCATCAATCGACGTACCACTGGAGTTTGCCATGACCAGTAGGTATCTCCCATCTCCACTTAGCGCTGTGTGGTCCAGATAGGTGAGATCGATGAAATCGTTATTGATCTGAAGCGGTATCGCTTCATATTGATTAGTCCCTTTATTCCAAAGGAAGACTCCCCAAGCGTTGTTAGGATCATCAGGCGTCACATTTTGAAATGCGACTGTATTGCCGTCGGAACTTTGAGACGGTTGCCCTCGTACTTCTCGAACGGGTACACCTGGAGGAGACAAACGAACAGTCGTTTGTAGATTTAAATCATGCAGAAAAAGATCCCGACTGAAAAGATCGTCTGGAGCCACTAGATTGTTTGCTTCCGAGATGAATAGAATTTGGGATCCATCCCTGGATACACTCAGTTGCGAACTAGCTCGATTGGCTCCATCACCTTGAGACGAAACACTAATCTGACGAACTCGATTGGTTCTACGATCAAAAAAGAAAATGTCCTCTGCGTTATTCGAGTCCGATTCACTCAGTCGTGTTGATTCTGATAAAAACAGAATTGACTGCCCATCACCACTTATCTTTGGAATCGAACTTGGTGCGTCTCCACCAGCTAAATTCCGCTCCCGGCTACCGAGAGCTTCACCGATGTTGAGTGCAATAGTACTGTTAGCGATATCTGTCGATTGACTTGAGAATGAGACAACACCGCCACCAAGATTGTTATCAACCGAACTTTGACGAATCGAAAGCTCTGAATCGCCACAGACTAGTGCGCCTCCACCGATCGCAGCTGAATTACCGTGCAATCGCGAGTCCACAATCTCCACCGTACCTGTCAAAGATAGAATCGCACCACCCATTCCGGTTTCTTGCGATAATTCACTCGCAGAATTGCCAGTAAGGGTAGATTGATGAATGGCGAGCGATCCTGCATTAATAATACCTCCCCCAAGCGCCGAACCGACTCCTCCTGCGATAGTTGTTCGAAACAATCGCAAGGTTCCATCGGGATGAACCCGAAACACTCGGTCGTTTGTCGTCGTCCGAATGACGGTTGTCGCAGAGGATGATCCAAAGATAGAGACATTGCCGTAAACCTCGAGGTCACCGGTCCATGGATCTGACCATACGTCTGGAAACTGTGATGTACAGGAATCTGGTGGGGTTACGAATGAACCGAGGGTATTGGGGGGAATAGAGACTTGGTAAGTATTCGTTTCTAATATGATGGTAAATGCGGTTGCCGGCTCAGCGTTCGCTTGACCAATCGCATGACGTAGTGAACCCTCATTGAAGTGATCTCTCGGATCTACCACGTAGATAACATTCGGTTTTTCGATGCGAACCTGAAACTGCCCAACAATTTGAGACCTGCTAGCTGACTCAACACCACTGGCCATAATTTCGTTGGCCCCCAATATGATCTGGTAAGTACCGTAATCGAGCGGATCCCAAAATCCACCCCTTGGTAGAAGTTCGTAGGAAGCATAGACGATTCGTCCAGAGTCTTCGCTGCGAATGGATGAATCCATGAGGCGGACCGGTATTTCGACCACTTCACCCCAAGTCGATCTGACGACGAAATCTTTGTTATCAAGACTGGATACATCGATCCCGTTTCGATGTTCGAATCGTACCTGGAATCGATAGTTGTCAGAGCTTTCCGTGACGATGTTGGGTGCGTCGACCAAGTTGGCTTGCGGCGAGAAGCTAGAGGCCCGAATCGCGCGGTCTGCATTGAGTCTTCCCGACCGAGAGACGATACCCTGCAAGTTTGTTAATTCATCCGTGTTCTCCAATATTGCTTGGCGAATTTCGTCAAGGCTCGCGGTGCGATACTCCGACCAGAGCAGGGCCGCAGTCCCCGATACAAAGGGGGCAGCCATGCTGGTCCCGTTCGCTTCACCGTAACTTCCGTTGGGAAGTGTGCTCTTTATCGCGACACCTGGTGCCACGATGTGGACGGAGGAGGCACCAAAATTGGAAAACGATGCTAGGTTATCATTAGCATCTGAAGCGCCTACCGCAATCACGTTTGACAGCGAATAGCTTGCTGGAAAAAATGGGGTACGGTCGTTATCGATACCTTGTCCGAGAACGTTTCCATTTCCGGCTGCCGCGATGAGCAGCATTCCTGCTTCTCCTGCATTGAATATAGTTTCTTGGAGAATGGGGTTTGATTCACCCGCCTGTCCCCAACTAGCGTTCAAAACGCGGACGTTTGTTTGAAATCGAGTCCGCATCGTCTTTGCATAGTTGATGGCTGCGATGGCGGATGCAAGATCTCCTCTGTTATTTTCATCGAGGAATTTTAGGGCCATCAAGGAGGTTTTCCTGTTCACTCCCGTCGTTCCAATCGCATTGTCACCTATCGCACCTATGATACCGGCGACATGCGTCCCGTGCCCTTGAGAATCCGACGGATTGTTGGGAGCAAAGGGTTCGTTACTTCCTGTTCGAAAATTCCAGCCGAATAAATCATCAACATATTCATTGCCATCAGTGTCGAATCCATCAGCCCACCTCGGGTCCTGTAAAAGATCATCTGCATCTATGTATTGATTCCTATTAACATCACGGACCAACTCTGCATTCACTGGATTATTCAGATCGTAGAACGTAAAGAGACCGTCTTGGTCTGCATCGGTTAGACCAGCTTTGATAGAAAGTGGAATTTCTCCTTGGTTAATCCAGATGTTTAGATAGAGGTCCGGGTGAATAAGGTCGATTCCCGAATCGATAACTCCAACCACAACCGATGGAGTACCAACATTGATTTCCCAAGCCTCCAAGGCATCGATATCCGCATCGAACTTCGCACCGAACTGTCCTACATTATGGAGACCAATTTGATTAGGAAAGTCAGCGTCGTTAGGGATCGATCCACCGCGGATGACAGAGTTTTGCGAAAACGCAAAGATACGAGGATCTGCTTGGAAGGCGTCTATGGCATCTTGCTCATCTACCGAGTAGGTACGGACCTCGAAGAGTGTACGAGTCCCTAAACTCCTTTTGGTTTCGAACTCGACCCCCTTCGGTGCCACATCAAAACCTACTGATGCAATAGACGATGATAGCGATTCGTCTTTTAATTGAACGATCCAATCTTGCATGTGCCCAGGTCTGGGACCGAAGATTTGTGCCGCCATGACAAATCTTGGCTCAAGCACCTGGAAGACGGGTGATCTATTTCGCTTCGGTCTGGACATTTCGTATGCCATCTTCTCATGATGTTGCCGCCCGTACTAAGGCCTGAGCGATCAATCCAGCATGGTTCTGGGGGGGACTGACAACTTAAAAGTCTGGTTGATTGACACCGGAAACGCAAGAATCAAGTTAGAAATCAAACGTCCAAACGGGCTAGCAATACAATACGACTTGCCGAGTGATGACGACCCGTCACCAGTTCGAGGCGTAAAAAAACCCAGCATTTCGCTGGGTTCTGTTGGTTTGAGGGGTATCGTAATACCATAAGAAATGCCCCCGCAAGGACTCGAACCTTGGACCCGATGATTAAGAGTCATCTGCTCTACCAACTGAGCTACAAGGGCTGCTGTGGACTACAATTTAACCGTGCTGAACCGACTTTTGGCCGTTTCCTACACGTCAAACTCGTCACGCTGAATACTTTATCCGCCCCAAAATCGCTGGCAAGTCCAACTAATGAACGACTTTCCTACAACTTTTTTCTCTTCATTGCGATTTTCTCCAATCCTCTGTTGACCAAACTATGGGAAATTGCCGATACTTTAGGCAAACTATAAGGGTGCGGTAATCTAGCTGCACTTTAACGGAGTGAATGATCTCCCCTGTGAACCGTTCTGGGGAGCGACTCCACGTTTTTCCAACATAGTGAGAGGACTTGGCAATCGAACGCGACCGCATTCAAACAAGAGTAAACAATCAAATCCGTATTTCTCCCATACGAGTGATTGGTCCTGATGGCACCCAATATGGCGTAATCCCTACCGATGAAGCTCTTAATCGTGCTCGTGATGCAGGATTGGATTTGGTTGAAGTAGCTCCTAACGAAAAGCCACCGGTTTGCCGAATCATGGATTTCGGCAAGTACAAGTACGAGAAGAGCAAGAAATCGGGGCAGAAGACTCACCAGACCAAGACGAAGGAAATTCGTCTCCGGCCGAAAACCGGTGACCACGACGTCGAAACCAAAGTTCGGCAAGCTATCGGATTCCTCAAAAACAAAGACAAAGTCCAGGTCTCGGTTATTTTCCGAGGTCGTGAAATGGCTCACGTCGATGAAGGCCGCAAAGTCATGGAAAACGTTTTGCAACTCCTAGCGGAGTATTCAAAGCTTGAGCAACCACCGTTGCAACAAGGCAAGCGGATGATGGCTACGGTCGCTCCCAAGTAGGATTTAGGTTTTCTAGACATGAGGCTTGTACGATTCTCGCGACCAGACAATTCCATCGGCATCGGCTTGCAGGTGCCGTATGGGATCCAGGATCTGTCCTTGGCAGACCCTAGCTTGCCACAGTCGATGGTTGAATTAATCGCTCGCTGGAAAACAGTTCAACCTCGCATTCTTAGCCTTGCTAAAAAACTCGGCGTCTCCGACCAAGAGGTTCAACTCCTTTGTCCCATCGACAAGCCAGGCAAAATTCTATGTATCGGTCTCAATTACCGTGACCATGCGATCGAAACGAAAGCACCAATACCTAACGAGCCAATCGTCTTTTGCAAAATGCCGACCGCTATGATTGGTCCCAACCAACCAATCATTCTTCCTAAAGTCAGCAACTCCGTCGATTATGAGGCCGAAATGGTGGTGGTCATCGGCAAAACGATGAAAGACGTCACCCCTGAACAAGCTGCTGAAGGTATCTTTGGTTACAGTGTCGGCCACGATGTTTCCGCTCGCGATTGGCAGAAAGATAAGCCCGGCAAACAATGGTTCCTTGGGAAGTCATTCGATACTTTCGCCCCACTCGGACCTTCAATCGTGACCACCGACGAAGTCTCCGATGTATCAAACTTGAGAGTGCAATGCCGCATCAACGGTGAAACACTTCAAGATTCTACTACCAAAGAATTAATCTTCAGTCCTGTAACACTCATCTCTTACATCTCTCAGGTTATGACGCTGGAACCTGGAGATGTGATATACACAGGTACTCCCCCTGGTGTGGGCGTCGCTCGAACTCCACCTCGATTCTTGGTAGACGGCGATCTCGTCGAAATCGAAATCGAATCGTTAGGCGTTCTTGTTAACCCTGTTCGTTCTGTGCCTTGAGGTCTTTGCCGCTGACCTCATTTATTTAAATCCTTGCTATGATCCTCTGTTGCTAGCTTTGATACCATCTTCGAGGTTTTATTTTAAGCTAGCTTGAACCCCCCTTTTTTTTTAGTTCCAATCGTAGAGATGCTATGATTGGAATTGCTATTGCTAGGGACATTTATACTCGACATTTGCCTATACGGGACGAACACAAATGAGCAGTGCAGAACAACCTACGTACTTCAGCGGAGACGAGTATCTCGCTAGGGAAGAGCAAGCGTTTACAAAAAGCGAATACATCGACGGTTGGATTCGTGCCATGTGCGGTGCTTCATTGCGGCACAATATGGTCAGCGGAAACTGTTTTGTAACACTCAGTGTATTGCTTAAAGGCAAACCTTGCCGCCCATTCCATTCGGATACCAAGGTTCGGATTGATCGGGCCGATATGAAAAGGTTTTACTATCCGGATGTTCAAGTCGTTTGCAAATCGAACGATCAACTATCTGTCTTTCAAGATCTTCCGGTTTTAATCATTGAGGTTCTGTCCCCCTCGATGCGACGATACGACTTGGACGAAAAGATGTCCGCCTATTTAACGATCCCTTATTTGGAATGTTACATAGCCCTGGAACAACATCAACCAATAGCTATTGTTATGCGTCGCACTACCGGTGGATTCTTGCGAGAAGTTGTTGAGGGTATGGATGCCTCGATCGAGCTTCCTTTTCTCAACTGTTCCTTGCCAATGCGAGACATCTACTACGAAATTGAGTTTACGGAACAATGCTTACAAGAGCCTGACATGGTATACGAAGTTGCCTAGCTACCTTACCAATTGCATTCTTCCAAAGTCTTAGCGACCTCGGCTACTTAAGAGCCTCTTTTTTTCCTTTTGTTTAGAACTTGGCTTAGTCGTTCATCTTGGAGGGTATTCGCTATCCACTGAGCTCCGGTGAAATCTCCTCCCTCGGTGTGTGCGTTTGGCACCGATACCACGTAGGCACCCGCTGTTACCCCTGCTCGTGTTCCATTTGGACTATCCTCTAGTACCAACATCGTTGATACCTCAACTCCCATACGCCTTGCTGACTCTTGGTAGATATCTGGGTGTGGTTTTCCTCTGGGAACATCTGCTGCTGTTAGCACAAAATCCAAATGGCTTAGTACTCCTACCTGTTGGAGGGCTTTCTCAGCGAACTCTCGTGATGAACTTGTTGCTACGCATCTCGGGATCTCTAGCGATTCCACCAGTTGTAACAATTCCTTCGCCCCGACCATTAATGCCAGCCTAGTCGGCAAAATCTCTTCAAAGATCGCCAGCGTTTCGTCGTGTAGCTCTTCCCAAGTCTCCGTAAGCGATTCCGCTTCTATTAACACTCCAAACGCCTGCGGTGCAGGTAGACCAATCATCCTTTTTCTCACAGAGTCTCGGTAAAGTTTACCTCGACGTTGCATCAGAATCTCGCCTACGTCGTTATACAGATCTTCTGTGTTTAGAAGCAGCCCGTCCATATCAAAGGCTATCGCTGCTATTTCGGTGGATAACATGTTGTTTGTTTGGTTTATTCTGTTTTTCCTAGGTTGAGCTACCAACAATGACAACTTCGATGTTCAAAAGTGTGGCTTTATCTATCAGCTTTCTACAATTACTTATAGCCGCTCCTACATGTTTTCCACAGGCCTATGTTCCTGTTAACACCGCGTAATCGTGGTCTTTTTTCGCGGTTTCCTTTGTTTACTGACAGTTTTGTGCGGCTTACTACAACAACAACATATAAATAGCTTATTACCTAGTTATAAGAATGCTCAGTCGTAGGTAAGCTCACTTCGTTGATGGCTTAGCTTTACATGGTCCAGCCATCAGCCAGTGTTGCATCTTTTGAGACTATGGGAATTCCGTCACGAATGTAGCACGGTTCGTATTTGTCAGAATCGGTTAGGCTTAACCGGTTGACCACTTGAACGTGTCGACCCACTCGGCAGTTCTTATCTAAGATAGCTCCATCGATGAGACTACCCGAACCTATTCCGCACGGCACTTTACCTTCAGCCAGGAGTTTCGCGACTTCTTCTTCAGTTTCTAAGTAATCGCTCCCCATGATGATACTATTCTTGATCGTTACTCCTTCGCCGATGATGCATCGCAGTCCAATGACGCTATTCTCGATGCGAGTCCCTTTTCCAATGCGGCACCCGTCGGCGAGAAGGGAATTGGAAATGTGAGCACCGTCGACAACGGACGGGGGAAGAAATCGAGCTCGGCTGTAAACGGGACGATCCGCATCGAACAGATTGAAAGGGGGGGCGTTCTGGCTTAGTGATAAATTAGCATCGTAGAACGCTTTGATCGTACCGATATCCTCCCAATAATCATCGTACAAGTGAACTTGGACCTTTCGAGACCGGATAGCGGCTGGGAAGACTTCTTTGCCAAAGTCGCTGTAGTTCGTCTTGTTGAGAACATCAAAAAGAAGTTCTTTGTTGAAAATGTAGAGACCCATACTAGCCAGGCAATCACGGCCTTGGGCAGGGATCCCTCGGGCATCGATCCAAGCAGGATCGGTAGAGACCATATCGATCTCTTCGTTGGTTTTGGGTTTTTCTAGGAAGCCAGTGACACGTCCAGAATCATCGCAACGCATAACACCGAGGGCGTGAGCTTCGGAGCGAGCTACGGGTTTTGCGGCGATAGTAACATCGGCACCAGTTTGGATGTGGGTTTCCAGCATCTTAGCGTAATCCATGCGGTAGAGTTGGTCACCGCTAAGGATAAGGACGTACTTGCAGTCCTTCTCATCAAAATATCTAAGGTTCTTGCGAACTGCGTCAGCGGTACCTTCGAACCATTCAGTTCCACCCTCCATAGTCTGCTGAGCAGCAAGAAGTTCAACGAATCCGCCGCTAAAGTTGTCAAAGCGGTAGGTTTGGCGAATGTGTTGGTGGAGCGAGACGCTTAGGAATTGGGTAACGACGTAAATCTGGTTGATACCGCTATGCAAACAGTTACTGATAGGAATATCGATGAGCCGATACTTGCCAGCCAGAGGGACGGCCGGTTTAGCACGAATTTTAGTGAGAGGAAACAATCTAGTTCCTCGGCCGCCGCCTAGGATGAGCGAAATGACTTGACGCATATTGTTCATGGTTGAGCCTCGAGTTAAGGGAATCTTAAGCGTTAAAGATACCGCAACAGGAATAGTCAGGACAGCAGACCGGGCAGTCGATAGAATGAACAAACCCAGGTTTTTCTGGGTAGCGATAGAATTAGGTGGCCCAGAAACGACGTTGAACGCCATTTTTACGCATTAGAAATCGTTAACAAACACGAAAATCCCATGTCGCAGAGATTAGGCAGAGCGGTAGAACTGACCCAACAAATGGTTAGCTTTCCGTCGGTAAGTGACCGAAGTAACACCGAGGTTAGCCAATTCGTAGCCGACAGGCTTACCGAAATGGGGTTTTCGGTTGAGTGGTTGACTTACGAAGACGAGGAAAAAGTCCCAAAGGTATGCGTGGTAGCCAAACGAGGGGTCGGAGTGGGTGGCATAGCATATTTGGCTCATACCGATGTAGTACCGGCGGAAGATTGGGAGCCGGAGTTTAGTGGGGCGTTCCAAGGGTACCAGCACGGGGACAGGCTCTATGGACGCGGCACTTGTGATATGAAGGGTTCGTTGGCGGCAGCCTTAACCGCAGCAGCCAACATCCAATGCCGACAGCCCCTTTACTTTGTAGTGACGAGTGATGAGGAAGTAGGCATGCGAGGAGCCTCGTATGTCAATCAACATTCCAGGCTGTTCGAAGAGATGGTGGTCAACGACACCATGGGAATCGTGGGAGAGCCAACTGAATTGCAGGTTATACATGCTCACAAGGGGGCGGAGAGCTTTGCCATAGTGGCCAAAGGCGTTAGTGCACACACTAGTACCAATAAGGGCGAGAACGCTAACTACAAGCTTATGCCGGCTTTGAACAGGTTTTTGGAATTGAGAAACCGAGCTGAGGCGAACCCGGCCTACCACGACGTAGATTTTGAACCGCCAACACTATCGTGGAATATGACCATAAGCAATGAACCAGAGGCAGTAAACGTGACCACATCGATGGCCAAGCTAAATAACTTTTTCCGAGCCATGCCAAGGGTAGATCATCAGCCTCTTTTGGACGAAGTACAACGTATCTGCCAAGAATTCGGATTGGAATGCAGAACGAAGTACTCAGCTAGACCATGGAGTGTAGACCCTCAAAGCGATTTCGTAGCCAAGATGTTAGAATTGGCGAACCAACAGCAATCGCATTCGGTATGTTATGCGACGGATGCGGGAGTGCTACAAAGATTGCGAAGGATGGTGATTTGCGGTCCAGGCAGCATCCAGCAGGCGCACCGTTGCGATGAATGGATAAGTCTAGACCAATTACGTTTAGGGGTCGAGCTCTATGAAAAAGTCTTCATGACTGATTGGTAGCCTACTAGGTAGCTCTGTTATGAGGCAGGTTATCCACCTCTAGCTCGCTATTTTGCAATATCGGCTCCGGTAAACAGGTAGGCCATTTCGACGAGTACGTCTCTCAAAGTGAGTACGGTAGTCCATGTCGTGTTTGGCTTCGGGAGTATCGACAAAAAACGGACCCTCGAGAGTGGTGACTTGATCTATAAGCTCGAGCGTCAATTCGTAGTAGTCGAGCACGTCGGTCCAAAAATGAAGTTCGCCCTTTGGCTTTAAAATTCGTTCGATGTTGTGAAGGCTTTGGTCGTTAAGAACTCGACGTTTCTTGTGTTTCGCTTTCCACCACGGGTCAGGGAAATAGACATGAACCGCATCGATACATGCATCTGGGACATCTTGATCGATAACAGCTACGGCATTGCAAGCGTAGAATCGAACGTTTTCCAATTGATTGCATTGGACTTTTGATTGGCAATCCCAAGCGTATTTGGCAGCTAACTCCAGGCCTACAAACCTTGTATCAGGGCGTTCGCGACATTGGTTAAGCAGAAATAGACCTTTGCCGGAACCGATTTCTAGCTCGACTTTTGGAGCACCTGCGATCCAGTCGCGGAACGACTGTTCGTCTTCGTCGCGGAAGTAACGCCCGCGGATTTCCGGCATTTCGTCAGGCTCGATTTGGTCGTCCAAAAGGGGAAAATCGTCCTCTTCCGTTCCGCTGTCTTGTTGCATATGAGTATGGTTGAGTTATAACCGAGTGTGATCTACTGGCAGAACCCAGCAAATCGGTGAAACCAAAGGATAGATCAAATAAAAGAAATTTGTAGCCTTTAATCCCACCACATTAATCCCTCCCCCCACGAAATACAGATTATGGAAACAGTGAAACCATCCACAGAGTCGACTCCTAAGCAGACCGCTGGCACCGAAGGGGATCGCAGATCTTTTATGAAAACCTCGATTGCTGCAGCGAGCGTTGGCAGCTCAGCCTTCTTTGCAAGATCCGCACACGCAGCAGGAAGTGACATCATCAAGGTAGGATTGGTCGGATGTGGTGGTCGTGGAAGTGGAGCCGCCAAGGATGCGATGACTGCAGACCCAGGGTGTCGACTGACCGCCATTGCCGACGTTTTTTACGAGCGGATGAATGACGGAAAGAAAAACCTAAGTAAAACGTTGGGCGATCAATATGCCGTGACGGATGATCAGAGTTTTTCAGGTTGGGAGTGCTTGGATCAAATCCTAGCAACGGATATTGACGTCGTATTGCTAGCCACTCCCCCAGGATTCCGTCCCGCGCAAATGGAAGCTGCCGTTAAGGCGGGCAAACATGTTTTCTGCGAAAAGCCGGTTGCAGTCGATCCAGTGGGAGTACGACGTGTTATGGCGGCCAGTGAGATGGCCAAGGAAAAGGGGTTGAGTGTCGTTTCCGGATTGTGCTGGCGATATGATTTGGGCGTTAAAGCGACCATGGAGCAGATTTTCTCTGGAGCCATCGGGGAGATCGTCACCATTCAGGAGAATTATCTAACGGGTACTCTTTGGTCTAGAGTCCCGAAGCCTGAGTGGACACCTATGCATAATCAAGTTCTAAACTGGTTGTACTACAGATGGTTGAGCGGAGACCACATCGTCGAACAATTTATTCACTCGCTAGATAAAGCCATGTGGCTCCACCACGACGTACCACCCGTTAGATGTTATGGAACGGGGGGTAGACAGGTAAGAACTGATGAAAAGTTTGGTGACATTTACGACCATTTCGCTGTCGTTTACGAATGGGAAGATGGAACGCGATGCTTCGCCCAAACGAGGCAAATGTCGGAGTGTTTTAGCGAGACAGAGGACTTTGTATTCGGAACTAAGGGTACTGCCAAAATCTTGGCCAACAGTATCAAGGGTGAAACCAATTGGCGATACGAAGGTAACAAACCGAGCATGTATGAACTCGAGCATGTTGCGTTGATGAACTCCATACGACGAGGGGAAGCGTTGAACAATGGCGACTACATGAGCAAAAGTACGTTGATGGCCATTATGGGACGTGAAGCAGCTTACTCCGGTCAAGTCATAACCTGGAAAGACATGATCGAAAGCGATATGAAGCTAGGACCTGATAGGATCGCTTGGGGGGAAGCCCCTGAAGTTGTTGTGCCTATGCCAGGCCGTTATCGATTCGTAGAAGAGTAAATGGTGTTTCTTAGGAAGCATTGATTTTTCCTCGCAAGATAACGAGCAACTCTGGTTCATGTTTAAGAATATAACGCAATTCGCGAGCGCCATGAAGAACTTGTCCCAACTAGGACCCCAAGTTCAACTCATGCAAGAGAAGTTAGAGGCTGCTCGCGTATATGGCTCCAGTTATGACATACTCGGCACTGTCCATGTCGAGATGTCGGGATTGGGTGTGGTTTTAAGCACTAGTATTTCGACTACATTGCTCGAAACGACTCATCAAAACCTGACGCAGAGGCTCGTTACGGAAGCAATGAATGAAGCTAATCGCAAGGCCAAAGAGTTGCACGTCTCTGCGATTAGGGACATCACAGGTGGTGCCGATTTGATTCCTGGCTTTAACGAACTTCTCAAGAATATTTCGGGTTAGTGATTGAGCTCAGAACCTACGTTAAATGTCATCCTATTCCAGCCAGAGATCCCGCAAAACACGGGAAATATTGGTCGCACATGCGTCTCACTCAATGCCAAACTTTGGATCGTTAGACCCACAGGTTTTCGCATAGATGAAAAGCAGGTGCAGCGAGCGGGCTTAGACTATTGGCAACACCTAAATTGGCAAGCGGTAGATTCTTGGCAGCACATGCTCCCACACCTAGATGAGAGTCGACTCTGGTTGTTTACCAAGTTCGGAAAGACCAACTACTCATCTATCACATATCGAAAAGGAGATTGGCTTTTGTTCGGGAGCGAAACCAGCGGATTACCTCAAACATTGCGGGATCGCTATGAGCGCCAGTGTGTCTCGCTTCCTATGATCGGACCAGTGAGAAGCTTAAACCTTTCGGTGTCGGTGGGAATTGGGATGTACGAGGCGTTCCGACAGATTTCGAGCTAGGTAGCGATTCGGATAAAACGTCGATTGGAGAATCCTCCAAATCCCGCAGACCCTAGAAGACATATCTCCGCGTCTCAGATTATCTATCTTAGCTCTCTTACCTCCTTGGTATTTCGGGAGATTAACGGTTTGGCTATTCTCCAGCGAACCTCAAGCATGAAGCAAATGATCCAGACCAAACCCCACCAGACATACACCCTTTCCAGTCGAATTATGCCGCGATTCTTACCGATCACTGCGTTGTTCCTGTTGCAGGTTTTCGCTTTAGGTTGTGGTAGTACGAAGGTTTTTACGGCTACAGAGCAATTACTTATGTCGGACGCGGTAGATTCCGCTGTAGCAAAGTTAGACTTTAGGCCATTAAGTGGGGCGAAGGTATTCTTGGATACGACCTATATCACGGCGATGGGAAAGCAAACCGTGATGCCGCCCGTCCACAATACTATGGTTAATTCAGACTACGTAATAAGTGCTATACGTCAGCAAATGATCGCGGCGGGTTGTTTGCTGGTGGATGCGAAGGAACAAGCCGACGTGATTTGCGAGGCACGTTGCGGAGCCATAGGCCTTGATGGCCACAGCGTAACCTATGGCTTGCCGGCCAACAATTTTCTGTCGAGTGCCTCGTCGGTGGTAGGTGGTGGAGGCAATCTGCCAGCCATCCCGGAGCTGTCCCTAGCAAAACGAGAACTAAAAAGTGCCGCTTCCAAGGTAGCCGTGTTTGCCTACGACCGAGAAACCCGTGAACCAGTTTATCAAACGGGAATCGCACAAGCTGGCAGCAACGCCCGTGATACTTGGTTTTTTGGAATTGGGCCTATTCAGCAGGGAACCATTTACCGAGGGGCCCGATTCGCTGGAAAACGATTTAAAACAGGTCAACCAGCTTCGATTAACACTGAATCTCCGGTTGGGGTCATCGACCCAAGAGCAGGTGTAGTATTTCAAAAAGATGCTGCTACGCGCAAAGATTCCAATCCAAACAATCCTCCGATGATGGCGAACGGCTCCTCGACTGAGAACCGGTAAAAATAAAATAATGTTTCTGATTGACTCTAGCGCTTTACCCACCTAAAGTGCGGAGACATTCCATTTTCGGGCTGTTTAGAAAAACGACGGACCGGAACAGCAGAGAAACACATGTGTAGTGATCAACCTATTCTTTCCCTGGACAGTCAAGTCCGGGTGGTATTGACGTCGCCCCTCACAATCTTAGCCAGTTTTTTCGAATCGCAACACTGCGACGCCTTCGTCTTTACATACGATACAAAGCGGGTACTCAAGTACTGCAGCGGTTCATTGGCGAATTTATGTGGGGTATCAAAAACCAGTCTCGAGAATCGAAGCTTCAATGACTTGTTGACAAGCCATCCTTGGAATCAGGCGATCAAGGAAGAGAATGAGTTTTTACTTAGCTCCGGAGAGTGCCATCATACGCTTTGCGACATCGGATATGGCGAGTGTCACACATGGGTCGCTTTAAGACGACAAATTGTGGTTGTTGGGGGAGAAACAATAGGGCTTCTGTGCGTAGGATGGAAACTAGAAGATTCTAGGATTCAGAGTAAGGAGGACATTGCATCCAAGACCTTGGGAATGTCGGAATCAGCCCTCTTGGAGCGATGGAACAAACTCACCCCGTCGGAGATTCAAGTTATCGAAGGGGTTTCGCAAGGTCATTTGAACAAGACGATTGCAAAGAATTTGTCCCTATCCATGCGTACAATTGAGGCGAGGCGATCACGAATGATGAAGAAGCTCGGGATCACCAGCGTTCCTGAATTGGTTCGATTTCATCTACTCGTTAAGCAAGCTATCGACAACAAGTCTGGCAAATCGTGAATTGCTAGATAAAAGCCTGGATGTTCGACGCAGAACGGTTTTAGCCTCCGTATTTTTTACGATCGATCTGGAATGTATCACGGGTGGAGGTGTACGCTCCTGGACCATTCATTCTGCCAATAAGTTTGAAAGCAGCGGTATCGATGTAGGCCTTTTCCAAATCTAATACGAATTGATCTTCTATCCAAGCGCTGATGACCTCCCCGATGACGATTCGATTGTGACCGATAGTCAAAATGCGTTCCAGCTTGCACTCGAGTGCCGCTGGCGACCCAACGATTCTGGGTGGTGTGATGCGGGAGGAAGAGGCCGTTTGCAAACCCAACTCCTCGACCTCCGAAACGTCTGGAGGAAAATCAGTTGCGGAATCGCTCATCGCTTGGGCCTGCGATTCAGCAACTAGGTTGACCACGAATTCTTCATCGCGTTCAATGTTTACGGCAGTGTCTTTGGGTCGATCAGCGTGATCTCCAATTCCCAACACTACGAGAGCGGGATCTGAACCTACGGCGTTAAAGAAGCTAAAGGGTGCTACGTTGATGGACCCGTTAGGATTACACGTTGAGACCCATGCTATAGGTCTCGGTACGACCAACGATACCAAAAGCTTATAACGGTTTTGTGCTGAAATGGAACAAAAGTCGAATTCCATGGCTTAGATGTATCCGTAGCGAACGGCATAGTCGTGCCATTCTTGAAGAATGCGGTTTTCTATTTCATTATCCTTTAAGAATCGATTCGTCTTGTATTCGACCTGCGATTTAGTCTTCTCCAGAATCTTCGACTTCACTATCTCAAAATCTCTAAGATTGAGTTGTTGGTAAATCGTAGAGACGACCTGCAATGGATCCTTGGCTAAGTCTTCGTATTTTACATCGATGATTTGCGAATCAGTTAATCCGACTCGACCTCGATCGAACGATTGATACATGCGACGAAGACAACGAAATACAAACGGTTCTAACTGATCATCAGCGATCGGTCTCTGTAGGCCTTGGATCTGATCCAAAGAACGCCACAACTTTACTGTAGAGGGGAATAGGCTTCGAGGATCACGAACGATGTGAATAAACTTGGCATCAGGGTACAACTCGCGGAGCATAGATAGGCGACCCGTATGGGGAGGGCTCTTGAGAATCAGAGGCTTCTGACTCTTGTAGGTAAGAGCCTTCATGAACCAATTCATTAAGTACTTCCATTTTGTACGTTGCGTATCAGTGAATCCATCGTCGGCGAGCGTGTTCTCATCTGGAAAGCCATTTTGAGGGAACATCATCCGGGCATAGAGCGTTGGGGCGCCGAGATTCATTAAAGCGAATTCATCCTCCTGAGGAAGAGCCCAACCTGCTTTCATATTATCCATGGGTCGTTTATCAGGGAGCAACCAACCTCCAAAGCGAGTCACTAAACCCTCGGTTAAAAGGAAGTGCGCCGGGGCAAAACATTGAAAAGTCGTGGGAGATGCAAATCGGTCGTCCAGTCCCAAGTACTCATGGAGCAAGGTTGTACCACTCCTCCAATGACCGAGCACAAACAACGGAGGACCCGCTAGCGTAGTTCTCTCGATGGCCCGATTAAACAGTACGTAATGCGATAAGGCCATCAGATCGGAGAACGGCATGAAAGCGGACACACCCAGGGCAACATGAAGACGATTCCAGCCAATTTGAAATCGATTTTTAATTAAATACGAAAACCACGTTTTGGACTGCATACCATGCCAAAATCGGGGTGCCCACTCGGGATAACTATTGATGACAGACTCTGGGGGTGACATTCCTTGAGTGGGTTATGCTAGCGAATCAGGTACGTATCGGTGACTAGAACAGGACGGGTAGATTACATCAGTTTCCATTCTAACCGATATAGACATCTGTACACTTTTCCAGCTACTTTCCAGATTCTTTGGATTATTTCTCAAGTTGGGATGCGAGAGCCAATCGATGGGTGGATGGTTAAGGGTATGGAGCAGCTATAAGGACGCGATTCTTCCGTTGGGGATCATCGCCTGTCTTGTGGTTATCCTGGTCCCGCTGCCACCTGCACTATTGGATATCTTACTCTCGGCAAATATTGCGATTGGAGTGGTTGTTCTCCTGACAACCATCTATGCCAGGACACCGATGGAATTCAACATCTTCCCGGCAATGTTGGTGGCTACAACGTTATCCCGATTGGTGCTTAATCTAGCGACAACGCGATTGATTTTGACCAAGACTGGAGATGAGGGACTCGAGGCCGCTGGTGGAGTGATTCGGGCCTTTGGAGAGTTCGTCTCTGGCGATTCGCTAGAGGTAGGTATCATTCTTTTCGTAATCATCTTTTTGATCAATTTTATAGTGATCACCAAGGGTGCGTCTCGAATTGGAGAGGTGGCAGCCCGATTTGCATTGGATGGTATGCCCGGTAAACAAATGGCGATCGATGCGGATTTAAGCGCTGGAGCTATAGATGAAAAGGAAGCCCAAAGACGGCGGGAAGAAGTATCCAAACAAGCAGACTTCTACGGAGCCATGGATGGTGCTTCGAAATTTGTTCGAGGAGATGCTATTGCGGGAATAGCGATTACGTTTATCAATCTCTTTGGTGGATTGTACATGGGATATATGTATGCGGGGCTCTCGCTTACAGAAGCAGCATCGATCTATTCTAAACTAACGATCGGTGATGGATTGGTGAGTCAGGTCCCCGCGTTTCTAATCTCCCTGGCAGCAGCATTATTAACGACTCGCAGCGCTCAGAATAGTAACTTTTCTGGTGAGTTTCTGAAACAGATTTTCGCCAAACCGGAAGCGTTGTTTATCTCTGGAGGCTTTTTACTTCTTCTGATCTTTACGGCTCTACCAACGATGCCATTATTGACAATGGGTTTGGGTTGTATCGGACTAGCTGTAATGATGACGAAGCAAACAAAACAACAAGCTGCCCAGGAGCAAATACAGAAGAAACAAACTGAAGCCGCTGCTAAAAAGGAAACACCCGCAGAAAAGAAAGCCGAAGATTATCTCGAAGTGGACCCCATGAGATTAGAACTCGGGGCAAAGTTAATCGCCTTGGCCGACCCAAATCGGGGTGGAGACCTGATGAAGAGAATTTCCACCGTTCGCGCTACCTTAGCTAGCGAGATGGGAATTCTGCTACCCATGGTTCGTATCAAGGATCGTATGAGTTTGCCAGAATACTCTTACGAACTTTCTTTGAATGGGAACCGGATTGCAACGGGCATGGTTCGTACCGATAGACTTTTAGCGATTGATACGGGACTCACGCTGGGACCCATCGACGGTGAGGAGACAACCGATCCGGCATTCGGCAAACGTGCGTTCTGGATCGATCCCAGCAGACGACAACACGCGGAAATTTATGGTTACCAAGTTGCCGAGTGCGGGGCGGTAGTTGCCACTCACGTCCAAGAAACCGCCCGACGTCATGCGGAGGAGTTACTAACTCGCGAAGTAACAAAACAGCTAGTGGATCAGCTCAAAAAGACAACACCAACCGTCGTCGAAGAGTTGATCCCGGGATTGATGAAGTTGTCCGAGGTTCAACAAGTCCTACAGAATTTGCTCAAAGAAGATATCCCCATCAGGCAACTCGGCCTGATTTTGGAAACCCTCGGCGACTTCGCCCATCGAGTCAAAGATCCAATGTGGCTTACGGAGTATGTTCGCCATCGATTGGCTCGAACCATATCACACCGCTTTCGAGATTCTAATGGGGTGTTAAAGGTGATTACGCTCGATCCTGCAGTAGAGGATAGAATCGCTGCTGGAGCCGAACAGACTGACCGGGGTGTGTTTTTGAGAATGTCTCCAGATGTAGTTAACAAGACATGCCAAAAGATCGCCGAGCAACTCCGAAAGCTAGAACAACAAAGTCGTCCCCTATGCGTCTTGGTCAGCCCCAAGATTCGCGTTCCACTTCGCCAAATGACAAGCGAAAACCTGCCGCTTGCCAAAATCCTCAGCTATAACGAGATTTCCAGAGATACGACCGTCGAGTCCGTCGCAATGGTCAGCGATTAGAAGATCGATAACTTGTTAGCTAGTGCCGCGATTTGAAAAAAAACTTCTATTGGAGAATCTATGAAATCCCAACCCGCAGCATGAGCGAGTGAAGATATCGCCGGGAATTACCTCGCTTAAGCGGCGGGTTATCTTCAAAGCCATCTCCGAAACACGCCGACCGGTTCTAGAAAACTTGGCCTCCAATTTCGTTTATACTATGAGGATTCCCACCGGTTGCCATTTGGCTACCGTTCCTCCCACCTCCAGCAAAGGGTTTCCTCATGAACCATCTTAATTCCAAGTCGAGTCGAAGACAGTTTTTGTCAAAGACCGTAACCGCTTCTTCGGCTGCTTACATGGGATACCATCTCAATCCGTCAGCGGTCAGAGCCTCAACATCACCAAACGAAAAATTGAATATAGTTGCTATCGGTGCAACCGGTCGAGCTGGCGAAAACATTTCGGGCTGTAGGTCGCAAAATATTATTGCTATCGCTGATGTGGACAAGGAGCTATTAGAAAAGGGTGCGCAAGCCTATCCCAATGCATCCCGCTATCAAGATTTTCGTATTATGCTTGAAAAAGAAGCGGATAAGATCGATGGTGTCCTGGTGGGTACCCCTGATCACACGCACGCCCCCGCTGCGGCGATGGCACTCCGGATGAAAAAGCCGGTGTATTGCGAAAAACCTTTGACGCATACCGTTTACGAAACTCGCGTTCTGCGAAAACTCGCGAAGGAAGCTGGCGTCGCTACGCAGATGGGGACGCAGATCCACGCGGGGGCAAATTATCGACGTGTTGTCGAACTTATTCGCGCAGGGGCCATTGGCCCGATCCGCGAAGTTCATGTTTGGGCTGGGGCAAAATACACTGGCGGAAAGTTTGAGAGTGGAATACCCGTACCAAAACATTTGGATTGGGATCTTTGGTTAGGACCCGCACCCGAACGCCCCTACAGCAAATCGATCCATCCATTTAATTGGCGGCGATTCTGGGATTTTGGTACCGGTGCACTGGGAGATTTCGGCTGTCACTTTCTTGATCTAGTCCACTGGGCTTTGGACCTTAATGCACCGGTCAAGATTAGTACCCAAGGGACAGAATTTGATCCGGTAACTCCTCCGGAATGGGCCATCGTAGACTATCTCTATCCCGCACGCGGTGATGCTCCAGAAGTCAAGGTTACATGGTACGACAGTGGACGACGGCCTGAGATGCTCAATGGACTCAAGGACCGCAACGGCAACCCCTTTAACTGGGGTGGCGGACAACTGTTTGTTGGAAGCGAAGGTCTAATTCTTTCGAATTATGGAGAGCATTATCTACTCCCTCATGACAAATACACATCGTATGTTAAGCCTGAGCCATCTATCCCAGACTCCATTGGGCATCACGAGGAATGGTTAGATGCTATTCGGACTGGAAAACCAACAACCTGTAACTTTGAATACTCTGGTGCACTCACAGAATCTGTGCTTTTAGGAGTCGTAGCCTATAAGTCTGGTGAAGCTCTAGAATGGGACACGAACAAGTTTCAGGTAACAAACTCTAAGAAAGCCAATGATCTGCTTCACAAAGAGTATCGCAAGGGTTGGACCCTCTAGTCTGGCTTTTCTCCAAGCCAGGTTCTCATGATTTGAAAAAAAAAGGGTAGCGTTTCAAACGCTACCCTTTTTTCAATTATGACGGTTGTACGTCTGTATTACTTAGCTGGTGGCATAATCACGGTGTCGATGACGTGGATAACGCCGTTCGCTGCGTTGATGTCGGTGGAGACGATCTTTGCGTTATCGACGTAAGCTGCACCATTTTTGACGCTGATCTTAACACTCGCCCCTTGGACGGTCTTTGCAGACTTGGCTTCCAGTGCGCCTTCGGAGAATACGCGACCTGGAACAACGTGATAGGTTAAGATAGCAACAAGCTTGTCCTTGTTTTCTGGCTTGAGTAGATCCTTAAGGGTCGCTTCTGGAATCTTCGCGAATGCAGCATCGGTTGGTGCGAAAACGGTGAATGGACCTTCTCCGCTTAGGGTCTCAGCAAGACCGGCAGCCTTAACGGCAGCGAGCAAGGTCTTGAAGCTACCTGCTTTGTCAGCAACGGCAGGAATCAGATCAGTGGAAGGGAGGATAACGCTGTCGATGACGTGGATCACGCCATTGCTGCACTTGATGTCAGTCTTGACAACATTAGCACCATCAACAGCGACCTTACCGCCATCAACTTTAACAGCGATTCTCTGTCCTGCGAGGGAAACCGCACCCTTAACCTTGACTACATCAGCAGCCATCACAGTACCCGAAACAACGTGGTACTTGAGGATTGCTTGCAACTTAGCCTTGTTCTCTGGCTTCAGCAAAGTCTCTACTGTGCCCTTAGGCAACTTCGCAAATGCGTCATCTGTAGGTGCGAAAACCGTGAAAGGTCCTGGTCCGGAGAGCGCTCCGCCCAAGTCGGCAGCGGTTGCGGCAGCGACCAAAGTCTTGAAGCTACCAGCCTCCACAGCGGTTTCAACGATGTTCTTTTGTGCGTTAGCAACGCCACTAAATCCCGCAACTACAGCGAGAGCGAGTCCAAAAAATCTAGTCTTCATAGGTTGTATCCGTCGTAATCAAAAAACATTTTGAATGGTGATGCTCAGTCGAGCACGAGTGTTAACGGTCGCGAACCAGTTGGCTCATTGTACAACCTAGTCAACTCACCTCGTCCAAAAAATTCTACGACTGGGAGGGGCGGGGACGGATGTAGCCATTTTTCTTCAAGATCTCAGTGTTGGAGGGATACCCCATTGCTTCCAAGATCGCTTTGATTTCATTTATCTTTTCATCGATGCTCTGCTCTTCGCCATAGTTGTCAGACTTTAACGATTTAAGCCGTGCTAGCTCTCGGAAAGCGTTATCTACATCGGTTGTAATTCTGTCCCTATTGGCGTCACTTCGGTTTATGGAGGGAGGACGATTGTCATCTACCGCCTGAGAGGATTTAGGCTCACCGTTGAGGTTATCACCAGAAGGGTTTCGAGGTTGAATCTCGCGCTGTATGTTCATTTTCGCTCTCTGGTATCCCGTATCCGATTTCTCCATGATCTGCGCTAGGAGGTCTTCAGGATTTTTGCTGTCGGATTCTGCAAGCAGCTCCATAGCACTGTTCGTGGCGCTCTTTGTTCTATCAATGGAAACTGGATGTTCAATTGGGTGGTTAGCAACTCGCGTTGAATCGGTTGGCGGAGCAAAGGAATCGCGTGGTTCGTAGTTGCCTGGTGTAGAGAATTCGTTCGGAAAGGAAAGATCTGCTGAACGTCTTCCAGTCACTTTGTCACGAGATCGACGTCCATAGGTCGGCCCCATGTCGATCGGTGTAATAGCGAAAACGATACCTAGGCCAAAGACTAGCCCAGCGATCGCGCTGAGTCCCGAGAGGGTTGTACGACCTGGACCCGTTGGCCTATCGCTTACGATGGGCGCGTCGAGTCGTGTAAGAAGACTAGTTGATATCGACGCATCCCGGGCTGCTTGGGCACCCGCTAACTCTCGTTCCGCAGTTTCTAGTAGCGTAGTTTTGGATTTCACATCCGCTACGAGATTTGCATACGCCGCACGTCCCTCTGCGATAGCTGCCAGTCTCGCCTCTGCCTTTACCTTTTGGGTTTCCAGGCGTTGAAGTTTAATATCTGCAAGAGCGAGCTCAGCATCGACCGTCGTGATAGCGGCTTTCAATTCGTTCGAAAACTGACTTGCAATAGCAGCCTGGGCGGAGTTTGACGCGATCGCGGATGGATGATCAGCAGTAAACTTTCCCAGTATATGAGCACCTTGGATTTGGGAATCAGCCAATCCTTCGCGCATGCGTTTTAATCCGGGGTGAGCATTGAGAACGGAGCCTGGTGCCACGAGAAATCCTTGAGGATCTTGTGAGGCTTTGATGAGCATGTCTCGGTCGGACAACAGTGCTTGGCGACTTGTCTCAGACTGTCGTATTTCGTTCTTGATTTGCTCCAACTCGGATCGCGAAGAAGAATTGCCTCCCACAGTTTCCGTGAGTCCTCTGAGATCGGTTAAATCAGAACCTGCGGCACGTTCGGTTTCTTCGAGTTGTTTGGTGGCCTCGGTCAATGCTTGACGACGAGAATTTCGTGCGCTGACTAATTCGAGAATCACTCCATCGGCACGAGCACGACGCACTTGTTGTAATCTCGATTCTAGGGCATCACATAAAGCCTTGTTGAGTCGTCTCGCGTGATCTGTAGAGTTGGACTTGATATCCAGATAGATTATTTCTGTAGTTCCAAATTCCGTGCCTTTAGGGGCGTGAACTTGAATCGCTTGATTTGCCGTTTCCTCAACCAATTCCTTAGAAGGATACTCTCCTGAAAAGGAAACAGGGAAAAGCCAATTCATAATTTGTGGCGGTTCGCCGACGGCGACCAATGCCTCGCGAACCACTTGATGACTCTTGGCCATTTCCAGGATGGTTTCTTGAGCCGCCTTCATTTCGGTTTGACTTTGAAATCGTCCGAGCCTCATCACGGCACCATTGGCTTCGTCGCGAACCAAGAGTGCTTGCGATGCGATATAGGTGTCTGTTTTGAGGAAGAATGCGTAAAACACACCCAACGCACCAAAGATAATGGTCGTCAAAATCCATAAGGGAGCCCAAACGAGAATACCTCGTAAGATGCTTTTGACGGCAGGGTTGGTGATAAACGAATTCATTCGATTCGATGGTCTTTTATCAGGTTCCGAGTTCGGACGAATGGAAAGTCAGACGGATAGTTTGAGAACAAACCGATAAACCATTCCCTGAAGAGCAATTTTTGTCGACCAAAAAAGGCTATTAACTCTTTGGAAACCGAAACACCGTTGCTGTTTGATTCAATCGCGTGGGAAACGACTAAACGGGAAAAAAAACTAAAGTTCTGGAATGAAACATCGGGGGAATGCACGTTCTCGTACAGAGCGAAACGAATCTTTACTTTTTTCCTGGAGTAGCAGTTGTAGGATCATCGGGCCAAGAATGCTTAGGATACCTGCGTCGCAGCTCTTTTTTTACTTCGGGGTAACCATTTGCCCAGAACGATTCTAGATCGTCGGTAATCTGCTGCGGTCGCATGGCGGGAGACAATAAATGCAGTAAAACGGGAACACGCCCTTTGGCAACTCGAGGTGTTGACTTCATAGAAAAGACCTCTTGGATTTTAACTGCGAGGATAGGAGATTTCCCGATAGCGTATTGGAGTTTTACGGAGCTGCCACTCGGGACGACAATCCTTGCAGGCGCTTCTCGTTCCAGGGTATTCAACTGGTCGGCTGTAAGTTTCGCTCGAAGCCAATCGAGCCAAGCACCATTTTTGACTTCATTTAATGCACGAGCCCCTTCACAGAGTTGTTCCGCAACACTCAACAAAACGTTTTGGTCGATCAAAGGTAATTCGAGTTCTGGTAACCATTCACGCAGGCAATTAACTCGTTCAATAAAGCTGCTGACAGCCTCATCATCTCGGGGGAAGGTCGTGTCCCAATTCTGACGCACTGCCTGAAATAAAATGGCCTTAGCACGAGCGAAATCGGTAATGGAGGTCGGGGTCTCGTTGAGTACTAAATCGATCCAAACGGTTTGTCTACGTGCAACAATCTGTTTTTGAGTGGGGTGAAAAAAACATTCTTCTCGTTCAACAGCACGTTGCATGACCCAATCGCTCTTAACGCCGCTTGCCTGCCTTACATTCGCATCACCTCGCCCGGAATCGACATCGATACAAAGAAAAAACTCAGGCTCACTAACCCCGCTTTGTTGTGCTAGGTTAACCCCTTTTCCCCCTACCATGAATCCGTTGCTTTTACCAGGAGCTCTTCGACGAGCGAGTCGGTCTGGGTAACCGGCTAACAAGCAGAGCATGAGAGCCTCCCGTTCAGGAAACGTACCAAAGTCTTTGACGGGATTGAACGATAACTCTCTCAGTGCTTGACTGAGCTGTTTGGCTACGGATGCAATGTTGCCAACGGCGCTGCGATTCAATTCTCCGAACGCTGAGGATCGATTTCGTCCGTTTAGAAAATCTTCGACGAGCTCTAAACGTTCCATGCAATCGCTATCCCAACGATTGGTACTTCGAGTTACCATGCCGGGTCTCCCCTCTCGATTTTCTCTTCGATCAAATGGATCTCGCTCCGATAAAAGCGCTGCCAGAAGACATGCTCTTTCCTGACATCGCAAAGAGACTGATTCCAGAAGTACCCGCGCCAAACGCGGATGAATGGGAAGTCGTACCAAACTTTTTCCGAGCTCGGTGATTTTCCTGTTTTCAATGGCCCCAAGATGTATAAGCAATTGTTCTGCGGCTTTCCAAGCTTCAGGATGGGGCGGTTCTAACCAGGGAAAATCAAACGCGGTACCCTCACCCCACGCATAAAGTTGCAATGCGGCGGAAGCCAAGTCGACTCGTACAATTTCGGGTTCCAAATGGGGAGCACGTGCTCGATCGGAGGCTTCCGACCACAGTCGATAACAAACTCCCGGGGCAACTCGTCCTGCCCGACCAGTCCGCTGAGTTGCCGAAGCTTGACTAATATTCTCCAAAGACAATCGATCTAAACCAACATCGGAAGAGAATCTCATGACTCTCGCCAGCCCAGTATCGACGACCACTCTGATGCCTTCGATTGTCAGCGATGTTTCCGCAATGTTGGTAGCCAATACGATCTTGCGACGAATTCCAGTTTCAATAGCTCGCACCTGTTCGTCGAGCGGCATGGTACCGTATAGCCTGACAACGTCGCAGTCCCTGGCGAGTGAGGATCGCTCTAGTAGAGATGCTGTCCGTTCGATCTCACCAGATCCGGGCAGAAATGCAAGCACATCGCCATCGTGTTTGGGCACGATGTCCAATAGTGTGTCTGCAAGATGTTCTACCGGTTTCGTTTTTGAGGATGGAATCGGACGGAACCGGATTTGGACGGGATAGCAGCGACTTTCCACCGATACAATGGGAATAGGCCCAAGTGCTCTTTCTATCGCGTTTACGTCTATCGTGGCAGACATAATGACGATTCGAAGATCGTCACGCATGGTCTGTTGTAGTCGACGCAGCATGCCGAGCGTTAAATCCGAGTCCAATGATCGTTCATGAAACTCATCTAGTAATACAACCGCGGTGTCTTCAATCAACGGATCCTCTTGTAACCTACGCAAAAGGATACCCTCAGTCGACACGACAATCTGGGTGTGCTTGTTTGTTCGATTTTCAAACCGAACTTGATAACCGACGCGATCTCCTAGCTGTACTTCTTCTTCGTATGCGATTCTTTGAGCTACAGATCGAGCGGCAAGTCTTCGAGGTTGTAATAGCTGTATCCGTCGGCCATCATTTGTGTCTCGTAGATGAGACGCAATGTAGGGGGCAACTCGAGTGGTCTTGCCTGAGCCCGGAGGGGCTTCCACAACGACAATTTTGTTAGACGAAACTGCTTCCCAAATCGCTTCTAAGTGAGCGTCGATGGGTAATGAAACTCTAGGCATTATTGGTTCCGAATCTCTTTACTAGACAGTTAGCTCACGTCGTATACAACCAGCGACTTCCAAACCGCTTTGAATCGCACCTTCGATGCTGGCCGATTTGCAATAATCGCCACAACGATATATTCCCTCAGCAACTCGGAGTGTAGGCGTTTGTGCTATGGCACCTACCGATTGAGATGGGAGAGCATACGGAACTAAATAGGTTTTGAGATGCTGCCAAGAATCGGCCTGCGATCCAAACCATTCTACAAGCTGTTTACGGACAGTTTCAATTAGCTCGTCTCCGCGTTCCGATGGGATTCCCACGGTGCTCACACTCAATAATGCTTGTTGTCCCGATGAGTAGGAAGGCTGACAAAAGTTCGGAAAACAAAGATTGTTGATTAGCCCCTTTCCCTCAGCATTCAGGACTAGTGTGGACTCCCTTAGTGGAGGATCGCTGACAGCAAAATACAAACAAGCCGTACTGTTGGGAGGTATCGAGATTGTTGGTTTTTGTAGGAACGAGGAGAGCAAACGATTGGCACAAGGCTCTTCCGTGGCCACGATGATTACATCGCCGCGTAATTCCCGCCCGTCGGAGGTGACCACCATACCAGGCTTAACAGCCGCGACAGATTTATTGAGATGAATGCTACCGTCTCTTAAACACGAAGCGATTTGAGCTGGGATGGCCCCCATACCTTTTTTGGGCAACGCCGCAAAACCGGAGCTAAACGCTCGGAATACAAAGTCCAAACGATCTGAGGCGATATCGAAATTCGAATCGAGAAATATTCCACGAAAGAAGGGAATGAAAAAGCGATCCATCATGGTCTTGGAGAATCCGAGCTGCTCCAGTCGGTCCAATGCCGGAACTCTGGATTCCCGAAAAACCTGTTGCTCCGATAATCGCGTGATTCGATTTTGATACTGAAGCAGCTTCCACTTATCCGTTACAGTACCGATCGGAGCCAGAGCAGTGGAGATGAGTTGACCAATGGCTTGCTTCAAATCACATCGTTTCGGATCGCCAACTCGATATCGTTTCCCCTGGAGTTGCATAAGAGCTCCAGCAGGAAAGCACTTTATATCGAGCGCAGGAAGATCCAACTCTTTACCCGCTGTTTCATAAGCGGTTAAGTAAACTTGGAATCCGTGATCCAACAGAAATCCATCGACTGTATCAGTTTGGATCCGACCACCGACTCGATCACGAGCTTCGAGTACTGTAACCTGCCAGCCGAATTTCTCCAGCTCCCGAGCCGCAATCAAGCCGGACAACCCGGCGCCGACAATTATAGCTTTTGGTTCGTTACTGCGATTCACGATCAAGGTATCTTCTCCGCGCGTAGTATCTCACGTTAGTTCCGCCAATAAGCTTTCGAGCCCTTCGCGATACGTTGGGAAAGAAAGAGGTCGCTGTATTTCGTCTAACAATCGCTTTGAACTAATACGTTTGTTCGAATCAGATCGCGACATCGCCGACGAAGACTCGGGTGCAAAGATTGGTTCGCGATATTTTCCTAGTTTGGCAACATACGAGTAGTACTCTTGTCTAGTAGGTGGCTGCCCGTCGGAAACACAATACAGATCGAATAGGGTTCGTCTGGAAGCAAATTCCAGAATAACGTCTACGAGATCTGATAAATGAATAAGGTTCACGAACGAATCCGGATGCATAGTGAGCGGATTCCCATCGCGAATCGCTCGCCAATTAGGGACCCGGAGTGGACCGTAGATTCCCGAAGGACGTAAAATGAGCCGTTTCTCTTCCTCAATGTGTTCGCGAATCCAGCGCTCACCCTCACCAGCGGCGATCGATCCCGGCCTCAGGGGAGAAATTAAACTCGTTTCGTCCAACCAGTCGCCGGATGAGCCATTTCCGAAGACTCCTGTCGTTGACAAGTAGACCCATTTCGCTGAATCAACCCCGCGTTGCAGTGCATCGAAAAGCTGGCCCAAGCCATCAACATGGGTTCTTTCTGGGGGGCGATTCGGGACTTGAGCGTGAGAAACAGATATCAGAATCGTTGATAATTGCCCACCGACATGATCGAGCAAGCTACGATCGTGGGGCCACGGCGAATACCAATCCCAAACAATAGGCTGGATTCCCGCTCTTTCCAATTCCTGGCCAAACTCAGGTCGTCGGGTGATAGCAAACACCCTATCACCTGCATCGGCCCACCGCTTTGCTACCGGAAACCCCACGTAGCCACATCCTATAATTAGCCTATTCTGCATCATTTACCTCAGTGATTGGTTCGTGGCAATCGGCATAATGCATCTGGGGTGACCATCCGTTTCGAAATGTTTTGGATTTTTCTTAAAGTTGGTGGGTTTCATTTTGACTATGCTTAGCGAATAATCGTTTTCGAAGTCGGATTGAGACGGCTGTGCCGTTTGGACTAGACCTTTGTCTCGGGATCAATAGAAAGTGAAACATGATAGCTAGGAAGTATGGTGATTGCCCATCCCGCCTCATAGCCACATGCCTGAATACTCGCTTAATCGCGCTACTAAGTTTTGTCTCAATCCTTTTTTTGACCCTTTCGAAAGGACCTGGACTCGGTCAGGAACAATCGGCAGACGGCCTGTCGCGCTCCCGTACATCCGCCAAGCCTGCCGTCGCGAGTTACTTTTCCACGGTACTAGATAGTCCATCCGCAACGACCAAAATTCCACTTCCCGATGCACTGAAATCTCTTGCATTGGGAGCGGATCCACGTGACAAAAACGAACTTGTTCTTCTTCAAAAACAACAATCCAGCCTTTCGAAATTACTACCGCTTGTTACGGTGAATTTGCAACACGGCAACACCCAAGGTAGCGGCGTCATTGTTAGCGGCGATGGTTATATATTGACCGCAGCACACGTGGCAGGGAAAGCCTCCCAAAAAATCCAAATAACGCTTCACGATGGGACCAGGCTCGAGGGTGAGTCTCTAGGATTGAACCGGAATGAAGACGCGGGAGTTGTGAAGATCACGACTCCACCTAGCGACCCAAATCAGCCATGGCCTCATGCCAGTCTAGGTCGTTCCAGTGACTTACGAAACGGATCTTGGGTGATAGCAGTCGGTCACCCTGGTGGTTGGCAGTCGGATCGACCGGCTGTGATTCGTGTTGGCCGCATTTTAAAAATGATTGACTCGACGATGGTTACAGATTGTCCATTAATCGGTGGAGACAGCGGCGGCCCACTCTTCGATTTGGAAGGCAAACTGATTGGGATACACAGTCGGATTGGTGTCGACGTTGAAGAGAACATGCATGTTCCAGTCGAAGTATTTTATAACAACCACGAGCGTTTAATCAGTCGCGAAGTTTGGGGTGCTCTACCCGGTTTTCAGCCCTTTATTGGGGTCGCTGGGGCTCGTGAAGAAGTGAGCAACGGCAGGTGTCTTATCCAAGAGGTTGGTCGAGATACGCCCGCGTTTCGCGCAGGAATGAAACCGGGAGATGTCGTATTAAAATTTGATGGGAACGAGATCACAAAGTTTCAGCAACTCAAGGATGCCGTGGATTCCATGGTGCCCGGCGATTCGGTCATGGTCGAAATTGAGAGAGACTCCAAAAAGATGCGTCTCCGGCTGATTATCGGTTCAAAAAATTAGTTAGATCGATTGAGACTTGGGTTGGGGATCAGGCGAAATTTCGCGCGATCAGACCTACGGATTGTGGCCATTTCCGATTTGGAATTTGCTATCCTAGGGGATGCTGGGTACCTATACTGAGTTGATACCTTGTTCAAAACTGGTCGGCCAACGTTTCGTTAACTCGAATCAGCGGCTAGCTAAATTCGGAAGCGTTACTGCGGATTAGAATTGAGGATTGCTACATGAAACGGATTAATCGACATGCCCGCGTTGCTTTGGCTTCGGCTTTGACCTCGTTTCTTGTTTGCCATGTTAGACCTTCTGATCCCTCTGTTTTCGATGCATCTATTGTTTCCGTCTCTTACACGCCCGCGTCGGACGAACTCGGATCGATGGATACGAGCGATTCCGATGCGCATCAGCCTCTGTCCAACGATACTTCCGGCAAATCGCTGCTCGTTCAACAAGGCTACAGCGTCGGCGACAAGGTCGGATTCTTGGATGGTCGAGGTCACACCAAAACCCATTATCAAACATTAAGAGCGTTCCGAGACTCTGTTGGCAACTCCTGGAAGTCGACTGTTCAGATTCTCAATGGAAATCGACAAGTGGCTTTGGGAGCCATTGTTCATTCGGGGGGATGGATTGTTTCCAAATCGAGCGAGGTGCCCGATCAATGCGATGTCAAACTATTTGACGGTACCAAAGCTATCGGATCAACCGTACTAAGGAAAGTCGATCTCGATTTGGCGATTCTAAAGATTGAACGAGAAGGTTTGCAACCAGTCGTTCTCAATCCCAAAGTTGACGTACCCCTCGGCGGTTGGTTGGTTAGTACCAATATCCGATCCACACCACTAAATGTCGGAGTATTGAGTGTCACTAAACGAAATGTACCATCGGAACGTCCTGTTCTAGGTCTTCGATTGGGTGAGGCACCTGCAGGAGAAACAGGTGCATTAATCGAAAGCGTCGTAGCAGGTGGAGGGGCCGATCGCGCAGGCATCCAGGCCGGTGATATCATCAAAGAGGTTGATGGTGTCGAGCTTCCTAATCGAGCTCGTGTTCTCGATTATCTGAAGTCGATTACTGCCGGACAATTCGCGAACTTAACGTGCGACCGAGAAGGGCGAAAGATGGCCTTCCGAGCACAAATGATGGATCTTACCAGTTCTCTTTTCGATAGCACCGAAATGGAGGTCAATGGGGAGATTAGCTCTAGGGCAACCGGCTTTAAAAATGTTATGCAACACGATACGGTCCTGCTGCCCCATCAATGTGGTGGGCCCATTGTGGACATCGATGGAAATTTTGTGGGGCTCAACATTGCGAGAGCGGGGCGAGTGGTCAGTCTGGCTTACAACGTCAAAGAGCTCCAGCCAGTAGTGTTCGACATGCTTCGGACCTTGGATGTTGATATCACAGAACTCTGGAATGATTCCAAGTTTGTTGCAAATGAATCGGAATCTGGATCGGGGGCTCTAACTCAAAGCGAAGCTTCTCAAAGTGTTCCCGCTAGCATTCCAGCCTACATTCAAGTGGAGTCGTTGAAGCCAGAAGTTAAGGTTCCGCAAAAGAATTGAGCGGAAGTGAACTAAGCTGCAGTCAATGTTAGTACCGCGATCTCCGGCCTGCAGTTAAATCGTACTCGCATCGTGTGACCGACTCCTCTGGAGATGTAAAGTGAGCGGGTGGCGTCGATCGAGAAGTGCCCGGACGTATATCGCCGATTCCTGACTGGTAACATCGGCGGAGGTAAAAAGGGCGGTTTGCATTGACCTCCATGGGTGTGTCCGGAGAGTATGGTCCCTCGAAAATTTCCCCATACCGGCAGATCACAAACGTCTGGATTGTGGCACAGACATAGACTCGCGTGGGTTATATCCCAATCTTGGAACGCCTCTTTAGGCTCGAATCGAGGCGACCACATGTCTTCTACACCCACCAAATGCAAGCCATCACGTTCAACGCGAGAGTTTCTTAAAACCTCAATGCCCAGTTGGCTTGCGACCTCAGCGACTTGATCTGCCACCTCGACTTGCCACCATCCTAAGCCGTAGTCATGGTTTCCTAAACACGCAAATGAGCCAAGACGTGCAGGACGGTACTCATCCAGTACCACTTTGAGCTCCTCGATTCCACCGGTATGGTCAATGAAATCACCGGTAAAGGCATGGAGATCCGCATCGAGGTCGTTGATGATCCGAATTGCCCTTTGCAGGTAACTAGTCGTCACTTTACCTGCGTGCAAATCTGTGATGTGAAGCAGTCTCTTACCCGACCAAGTCGCGGGTAAATTGGGAATCAGCAATTCGCTATGCGTTATGTCGAGCCATCGGGGTTCAATGAAGTAAGTCCAGCTCAATAACGACAGGGCAGCGGTTGGCACGCCTCCTAATAGAAATCGTCTACGACTGAGCATCTTGGCTAACACAAACGTCCTAGTGATGAGTGAAAATTAGTGGTTAAACAAGAATTCACGCGAAGTCATTAAACTCCAAAGAAAATCCTCTAAGAATGTCTTTTTTTCTGTAGAAGATACTTTTTTGAACTCTTCGAGCATAGATAGTTTCTCGGTGTCTGTTGGGTAGCGGGATAAACAACGCAAATATCCTGACTCGATAATCGCCGAATCATCATCGCCATATTTGGCTAAAAGCTGCTCGACGATGCTACCTGAAGCCGATAACTTTTCATTGAGAGTATCGCCATTATTAAGATTCAACACCTGTATGACGCTTGGTTCGTCACTTCGCTCGCACTCACAGGTGATTCGTCGTTGATTGCGACCAAACGTCCTTAAGAATCCACTTTCAACACTCGAATCAAAAAGCTGTATTGCTTTTGTTCCCTTGGCATAAAAGGAAGTCGGCGTTTTATCGCCACCTAGATAAGCAATACGGTCAAATACGGTTGAAACACCGGTGACGTCGACGATGGCATCATGAATGACCTCAGCCATCAGACGACGGGGATAGTATCTGGAGAAATATTTTTTGTCGTTGATATTGAGATCGTTGGCTTCGCTGCTTAGTTGGTAGGTGTCGGAATTCATGATCAATCGCATGAATTTCTTAAGATCGTAGTCCATCGCAATCAATTCTTGACAAAGATAATCCATCAAGACCTCGTTGCTTGCTGGATTGCTGAGTCTCATATCATCCACAGGATTAACGATTCCCACTCCAAAATAGGCCGCCCAAATTCGATTCACTATCGCTCTAGTGAAGTAGGGGTTATTGGGGGAAACCATCCAATCTGCCAATGCTATTCGCCGATCGGTGGTATCGTTTGGATCCAAAGGTCTTCCATCGAGCGGGGCTGGTGGCTGTGGGATTCCTCGAAGCGGTTGTATTAAATCACCTCGATCAGCAACCATAAGGGTTCGAGCCGAATCGCCATTGCGCACTTCCCCGCCCCATCCTTTTGCTCTCACCCGCGAGAACATATTTGCCATGGCATAGTATTGATCATTGGTCCACTTTTCGAGTGGGTGGTTGTGGCATTTGGCACAACCAATCGATAAACCAAGAAACGCTTGGCATACATTTTCTGTCATGCTTTCAGGATCTTGGTTAATGGCATAAAAGTTAGTCGCGCCATTCTCTAGTGCCTCTCCACGCGCGGTCACGATCTCCCGGACAAAATCATCCCAGGGAGTATTCGCTTCCACACGACTCCTAATCCATGTGTAATAGGCTTTCATGCCATCGGTACGGAGTAGATTGCTGTTGAGTGTAAGCAAATCACTCCAACGATAAGTCCAATAATCGACATAGCTTGACCCATTCAAAAGCTGCTCGATCCATCGGCTCCGCTTATCAGGTGAGTTATCTGCTAGAAAGGCTCGGACCGCTTCCTCCGTCGGCAGGCATCCGGTCGCGTCGAGCGAAGATCTACGAATAAACTCACTATCACTGCACAACGTAGAGGGCGCGAGACCGAGTGAGGCTAAATGATCCGAGACAATCCTGTCGAGCTGACTCGCGCTGCTGTTCTGGTTAGGCGAGCTTCCCTTGTCAATTAGGCTTTCTTTGCTCGCTTTACTTTCGGGGTTGGAAAAGGGAACTCGGATCCGAGCGAGACCGATTTTACTGGCAAACCAAACCGATATTGCTCCCTCACCAGCGCCCAATACCGTGATGGTTCCCTGCTCGTCAATGGAAGCCACCGATTCATCTGTCGACGTAAACTTGGCCCACTTCGTGACATCGGTAACCCGGCCGTTGGAATAGATTGCTTTAACAAGTAGTTCTTGCTTATCGTTCAGTGCTAAACTTACGTCCGAAGGAGACACTTCGATCGATTGAATCCTTGGATCACTATCTCGTGGCCCTACGGCTCCAGACGCGATCCAATTTTCTAGTAACCGATAATCGTCGCTTTCTTTTTGCAGTCGCACTCCTCCTTTATGCGGTACAGTTCCCGTAGCCTTCATCAATAAAAGCGAATTCGCAGGATTCGACAGATCGATTCGACGTCCGCGATCTTGTCGCGTAATGTGGAAATGGTCTGTTGTGGGATCATAACCACGCAAAGAAAGTCGAAACCCACCTTTGCCCGCTAAAGCCCCGTGGCACGCACCCATATTGCAGCCACTCCGAGACAATATGGACTGTACGTGATTCTCAAACTCTATTTCCGCGGCTTCTGTTGACGAAACGGTTTCCTGCGCCGATGTAATATTCGTAACCAACATGAACGCGAAGAGGGCTGGAAAAAAAGGTTTGATGCAAAATAGCTGGAAAGAACTCTGGTTTGTATTCATGAGATCGATCGGAGGGAATAAGTTATCGATACAGAGTCGAGCGACTACTTTTGCAATTGTAATCGAAAAGTTGTTCGAATTGGCCGATGATCTGAGGCCATGGTTTCAGGGACTACTGCTGTTTCAGCAAAATCCCAAAGATTTTTAGGACTTCCAAAGATGAAGTCTATCTCTACGGCAGGTTGGTCTGCAGGAAATGTGAAACGATTGGAGGCTGGTTTGATCGCTTCGACAGCATTTCTAGCCAATAGATCGAGCGTTCTGGAACCGGCTCGATCGTTGAAATCCCCCAACAACAGGAACGGTGTTTGCAATCGATCGAGATACTCCTTTAGCTTTTCAGCTTGAGCATACCGGTACTTGTCGTCTTTCACCCAATCGAAATGAAGATTGACAACTGTGAGCCTTCCACCGTTTGGAATTTGTACCTGCGTAGCCAAAGCAACACGCGGCTCGTTTCCCCGAGGCAGTTCGATTACTTCGCTATTAAGAATCGGATGTTTGCTTAAAATCGCGAGCCCATATTGTCCGCCGTCGTAGTCCATGAACTTGCCGAACGCAGGGTTCATTTGCAGCTTTTCCGCCAGAAATTTAGGTTGGTCTACGGATTGACTTCGACGAACCTGGTTATCTACTTCTTGCAAACAGACAAAATCGGGCGATAGCTTCTCGAGGACCTCGGCTGTTCGCTCTAGATCTAGATTGCTATCCATCCCTTGGCCGTGTCGAATATTGTAGCTAACCGCGACGCCTTGCCAGACATCGTTATCTGCGATCGCTGATGGGGCTAAGCCTAAGACGAGTAAGCATAGACAGAAAAGTGTCGATGCACTCACCGATTTGATGCTACAAAAGGGATCCGTCATAGGCAAGAATTGCATAGAAAAACTACTTCTTCAGAAATTGCAATGTAAATGCATCGTTAACAGTAACCTTGCTGGGGTCGATGATTTTAAGTTCGCTTAGCGTCTTGTGCAAATCGTCCCACCGGGCCTGGGTCATATCACCAATAATCGATGCGTCTTTTGAAGCCGGAATACATAGCTGCTTGAGAGCGATAACACCGTAGTCAAGAGCAGCCTTTTCGAGGCCTTGTTTGTTTTGACTGAGGATGATCTTATTTGCTTCGTCGGGCGACTCGAGATACTTTTGCCATCCTTCGATACTGGCTTGTACCATTTTTTTACAAATAGATTCGTCCGACTTGATATATTGGGACGTTGTGATCAGCAAACTGGCATAGGGATTGTAGCCGATAGTTGACATCATTAATTCATTAACTTCTACACCTTGTTGGCGTGCCATGAACGGTTCGCTAAAGTTGTAACCTTGGCAAGCAAAGTTCTTGTCTGCAACAACTTGTGCAACCGAACCGAAATAGGGAACTACCTCAACATTGTCAGCAATTAGCCCTTTGCTTTTTAGGAAGGGAACATAGGGTCTTGAGGAGTCGATTTGAAGCTTAACATTCTTCAACTTCTCAAACGAGTCAATGTCTGAGTCTTTCCGCGTCAGAATGCAGCGCGGGCCGTCCTGAATTGGTGCCATGAGAGCCACGAGGTCGATATCTTGATTTCTCGCGATGAGGACATCGTCTGCGTTGCCTACGCCGAACTGAACGCGACCTAGAACCAGCTCTTGTGGGACAACAGTAGATTTTCCTCCAGGGACAATTTCTACGTCCAGTCCATATTTCTCATAGATTCCGTCAGCTTTTGCTGCATAGAAGCCACCGTGCTCCGCTTCTGGATACCAATTCAGCAAGAGTTTGATCTTAGTTAGGCCCTTTGAACCTGATCCTCCCAGTAGCTCCTTGGCTTTTTCTGCCTGATTCGGGGTGAGGCTCTGTGAAGCCTGTTTTTTTCCCCCACCTGCTGCTCCACCGGCTGGCTGTGCGGGATTGCACCCGGGAAGTACAAGGAGTGGGGAAATAACGAAAGTTAGCAAGCTGGCACAGAACGAGCTAAAGCGAAAAGCCAGTTTTGACGAATGTGGTCGCATGGAACAATCCTAATGGTGTGCTAAGAAACTACGCACCACATTCTAGCAATTGGATCAAGGTTTGCGACTAAACGACAGCATTTGCCGGAAACAACTCTCTGATAAAATCAGCCAATTCCGAAACACTAAAGGGCTTTTGGAGCAGTGCCTTTACCCCATACTTATCGGCGAGTTTGTGAAGATCTAGCTCCATCCCCTTGGCGGTGCAGATGATGATAGGCACATCACTGAGGCATTCATTGCGCAGTTGTTCACAAACTTGCTCACCGTTTAGTATCGGCATTTCATAATCTGTAACAACTAAATCGTAACTTCCCCTCGAGAACAGCTCGATCGCTTCCTTACCGTCTGCAGCCCAGGTAACGTGAAATCCCTCTTGCTCCAGGTTAGAGCGAAGAACCTCCCCAAGTACGATACTGTCCTCGACCACAAGAATGTGGAGTCGAGGAATCGAGTCAATGTCGTTAATTTGGTATGGGTACATGATTGGGGTAATACATTGCCAGTTGATTGCGAGTAAACGTAAGTCTCTTAAAATGCCGAAGCAAATCTCTTTTAGGAATTTATTTCTACTTTTTCTTCAAAGCATTCACTTTGTTCTCATTCATGAGTTACATACTTTGAGTTTCGTTATCTGCAAACACTCAAGCTGCGCCAGCGTAAAAATCGTTACAAATGGAATCTAGCCATCAAATGACTCTAACCGGCCGTGAACTAGCGATCATTCGTCGCTGGGCTAGCGGCTTGGAAAAGATTGGTTCATTTGAGGTTAATGTCTTTTGTCGAACCAATACAAAGCAGATCAAGGTGCTCTTTCAGGGGGAACGAAGATTAGAAGATATCGAGGAATGGCTGAATTGCATTGAATGGGCTGAGTCTGATGCGAAGATAAGCCAATCGAATCTGCCACTGCGTTTAATTTCCGGCAAGGAAATCGGAATCCAAAGCAGCCACGTTTATCTCGGAGCAACTCCGTTACATCATTGTTATTTCTTCTGCTCTACCAAGCCTGATACTCCGTTCGAGCCAAACCTGTTTTCTCATCTGGCGTCAGTATCATGGCAAAACGAATGGAATGCGGACGAACTACACCGTCAAAAATCGCAACGTCAGGAATTTGTAAAACAAGTTACGAAGGACTTTGAAGAGCTAACATGGCTTAGATCTGTATCGCAACATATCGGAAACGCGACCTTCCGACAAAGTATTGACGAACTGGTCTCAACACAATTACCAAAACTTCGTCAGGTTGTCGACGCAGAGTTTATCGGCTTAGTACCAATCGAGTTTGTATCCGATGTTGGGACAGATCATCGATTCGAACTGTCAACCTCAGGTACGACAACACTCCCCGCAAAAAAACTCAACGAATTCGTGAAGCGATGTGAATCAAATTCGAGAGGCCAAACGTCGGTCTTCAACACTCAATCTTCTTCAGCGGTATTTGACGGCTTTCCAGAACTGCGGAACTGTATATTCACTAGACTTGAGAAGAATGGGAAGATTTATGGCTATTTGTTGGCTCTCAACAAAGAAGTCGATTTCTTCTGCCAGTCTCCAGAACAGTTCCTGATGATCGATCCTAATGGATTTCAATTCGGGACGTTTGAGGCAGGACTTCTGGCGAGCTTGGGTACGATCCTCTCGTCGCACGCAGCGAACTCGGAACTATTCCGTGAACAGGAACAATTGGTTACGGGCGTTGTTCGAGCTGTCATCAATGCGATTGACGCAAAAGACCAATATACCTGTGGTCACAGTGATCGTGTTGCTGAATTTTCCAAAGCGATCGCTCAACAGATGGGCTTGGACGAAGAGGAATGTGACCGGATTTATCTGACCGGTCTATTGCACGACGTTGGTAAGATTGGTGTGCCAGACTCGATTCTAAGCAAACCGGATAGACTGACTGACGAAGAGTTTGAGATAATTAAAAAGCATCCCGAGATTGGCTTTAATATCCTCCAACATTTGAAACCGTTGGCGTATGTTTTGCCCGGAGTCCTGCATCACCATGAAGCAGTGAACGGTAAAGGCTATCCATATGGTCTGGTGGGAGAACAAATTCCGCTCGAAGGTCGAATCATCGCCGTCGCAGATTCTTATGACGCTATGACCAGTGATCGACCCTATCGAAAAGGTATGCCATCTGAGAAGGCGGAATCAATACTTTGCAAAGAGGCTGGATCGACGTGGGACGAATTGGCGGTTTTCGCCATTATGGAATGCATCGCGAGTGGAATGATATCTCCGCTGTCGACAAAACAAATCACTCCGACTTCAAACCCTTTAACTTCTGCCACATTAATTCCTGCAATGGCATTAAGTGGCTAACGACTCGCTAAATAGTCGGGCAGTCACCGGACGACTTGGCATATAGATTTTTGTATTCTTACGGCACTTGATGACTGCTCTTGAGATAAGCCATAAGATCGATTCTCGCTTGATCGTCTAGCGAATCCAGCAATCCTTCAGGCATAAGTGATTGCGTCGATCGCTTGCGCGATTCAATCTCACCTTTTTCAATCACGATCTTATCTTTTGTAGTTTGCACCGTTACGGTCGCTGCATCTTCGAGAACCGCAACCCCTGAAACGAGAGTTCCATCAGCCATTTGGAAAAGAGTGACGCGATAATTGTCTGCAACACTAGCACTCGGATCGATAATGTTTTCACTAAGATAACGGAGATTCGATCGCTGAGCACCCGTTAAATCGGGGCCGGTCGCTCCACCCTCTCCAAACAACTTATGACAACTCGAACAATGCTGACGAAATAATTGCCGTCCATTCGTTAAGCTCGCTTTCTTGTCTGATTCATTCACGAGCCTCTCCAAGGTCTGAATCTTTGCAAGCTTGTCTTTGCCAAACGAGGTGATTTGCGGCCAAATCCTCTCGACACGCGATGTGATGACGGGATCCTCTAACATCACGAACTGCCGCAACATTGTGGCGTCAACCAATTTCGAATCAATCCGATCCGCTTCGACTGCTTCGATCAGCAACGGAATGGTGTCTCGTCGATTCGCTAAACCGCGAATGACCAAGTCGCGAGCCTCTCCTCGAATCGCAAAGGGTTGGGTAAAGAGATCCAATATCTCTTTTGCGTCATTAATAGCACCAGTTCGTAAAACAATCTCAATAGCAGCAGCCTGCAATGCTAGATCCTTCACGTATTTTTTTGCAAGCTCGTATGTTCCCTCGGATTTAGTCGCATCGAGTGAAAGCAGAGCCTCACGCCGCGAAATACTATCCAGTGACGGATCGTTAACCATGAATTCTAACTGGTCGCGGGCAAGCCCATCGCCAAAAATCGTTCGTAGACGTTTTAGTTTGTCTTGATCGCTCGGTGTTTTTATTACGCCACCAACCGCCTCAACTAATTTGCCAAAGCCGTCTGGCGGCATCAGTCTACTACGACCTTTTGTTCCGTCGAACATTCCAAAAATGACGTCGTTCTGCATCGATAAACCCGTTCGATTGGCGATACCGACTAGTGATTCGATTCCCAACGGATCCTGCTGCATGATGGAAGCAAGACGCCGTGAAGCAAATCGTACGACTTTGGCAAAAGGGACGGACTCGCCCTGGTGCGCGTTTGTCTCGCTATAAATCTTAGACAGGAACGCGGCACCTTGTATGGGTTGCTGTACGAGTCGATCCTTAATGGCATACCACAACATGAGGGGATAGTCGCGGTCTTGGTCGAGCGACTTGGGCTGAATCATGGCGGTTGCGATGCTCCACCATCCGTCGCCATTCCAACTAGGCATCGCACCTAGCCAATAGAGTCGTGCCAGATTGCTGGTCTCCTTTTCTGCACTCGATAGAAGTCTAGATACATCGACCAGAGCCGAGATACTCGGATCCGATAAAGACCGAATCACGGAACATCGGACATGCTCATCGGGATGTGCAAGCAAATCGTAAAGTGTTTCCATTTCGACACAGCCACAAGCCTGGGCAGCCCAGAGCTCACGAAGACTTACTTGCATCCGATGCTCGGACGCAACCAGTTGCTTAATGCTATCGAGAGTTTCCGGTTTCAGACGATTAGCAAATTGTCTTTCTCGCAAAATGAGTAGTGCTTGTCGGGAGTACCAAGCATTGTTGCTCCTTGCATAACTCAAAAGGGCCTTATCGCTTGCAGTACGCAAATCTTCCACGGTTTGGGGGGAATTCGTTCCGTAACTTAGGCGGTAGATCGTGCCACTTTGGCGATGCACTCCGTCGTTTTCATGACATTCCCCAGTATCAGACCAATCGAGAATAAAGACGCTGCCATCGGGACCGGTTGATAGATCAATACCTCGGAACCAAGGATCTGCCATAAAACAGAAATCCGCTTCATGACGCCCGATGAGACCGGCGTCACCTCGATCTAAACGTTCGACGTTTAAGCGGCGACCATGGAAATTGATAGTATAAAGCTTATCTCGATACTCTTGTGGCCATTGATCCGATTGGTAGATGAGCATTCCACTATGGGCATGTCCACCACCCGCTGCATCAGTAGCGTCGCTTACTCCTTTACGAACCGCTGTCCAATCTTCTTTTCCTTGATCAAAATGAAAGTGATCAGCCACCATTTCCATCGATTCGTAGATGTCTGGGGCAATATGCTCACCGTACATGCGACGAAGATGTGCGTTAGGAAGAGCGTGCCATAGATGGCCTATAACCGTGTTAATAAAGAATAGATGCCCATTCTTGTCCCAATCCATACCCCAGGAATTGGTTGTTCCGTGTGTAACAACATCTACAATTTTCTGTTGAGGATGGTATCGCCAAATCGCACAGGAAAAGCTCTTTCGTTCTAGATCCGATGAACCTGGTGCACCCACTTTGGAAATAGCTTGAATACCGTGCCGACCATATAGCCATCCATCGGGACCAAAACGAAGGCCGTTTGCCATGTTGTGATGAGTGGTCAAGGCATCGAATCCGTCCAACACGACTTGAGGTTCGCCGTCAGGGACATCATCACGATCTTGATCAGGAATGAAAAGGAGTTGCGGAGGTCCGAGCACCCAGACACCGCCGAAACCGATTTCGATACTCGTTACATGTTTGCCTTGGTCCCAGAAAACTTTGCGAGTTTCCAGTGTACCGTCGTTATCGCGATCTTCGAATATGAGTATCCGATCGCTTAGGCGATCTTCAAACTTCATTTTCTGTTCCGCATAGGTATAGTTCTCGACAATCCAAAGACGGCCGCGGCTATCCCAAGCCATCGCAATGGGTTGAGCGACATCAGGCTGCTGGGCTGCGACCTGTAAACGAAACCCTGCAGGGAGTTTAGCTGCCGCGGCTGCCGCTTGTGCATCCATTCGCGGTGTATCGGTAACCTGAGAGTCGTAGACTTCGATTGTCGCTTTCCCAGTTTGCGCGGTGGTCCGGCTTTTGTCGCTATCGTCAACAGCTAACAGGACATTACCAAAGGCCCCCAACGCGATTAACGTCAAGCAAAATCGGTAGAGTGACCTCAGGCAATTACAACCAAGATGGTGGTAGGAGATTTGTTCAAGAAGACGCATTTCAGACCGGGAGAGGTTCGGGTTGTTGATGATAAGGTTGGAAACAAGATGGGATTTTTGATGACAGGGCGAATCTGATCGATCTATTATACGCGAGCGAAGATCGAATCGCTCAACGTTCCTGTACTATCCGAAAAGCCAGGCTGCTCGATTCCCATGGTGTGCAAAATGCTCAAGAAAAGATTCGCCATTCGGGTCTCTCCCTGACGCCAATATCGACCGTGCTGAATCCCCATGTTGTTACCACCAACGACCATCGTTGGCAAATTACGAGGCCAATGCGTCGTGCTCGCTCCACTTCCATAAAGTACAATCGTGTTATCTAGCACGTTGCCATCTATGTCTTGGTAGCCGACTAGCCGTTGGCAAAAGTGGGCCAATTGCTCGCTGAGAAATCGATCGTATTTAGCGAACTCAAGCTGCCCATCTTTATCCCCTGCATGAGACAAATTGTGGTGCGTTCGCGTTAACCCCAGTTTGAGCGGAAACGTATCGCTTATCCCCATCCCATCTTCTCGGTTTAACATAAACGCAACCGACCGTGTTATGTCGGCATCAAAAGCTAACGCGATTAAATCGAACATGTTGCGATAGTACTCGGCTGGCTCACCCTCAGGCGTTGCATCTAAATTTAGATGAGAATAGTCCTGATTCTTGAGCGGTACATCAATCCACTTTTCGGACGCGATCAGCCTGGACTCAATTTCACTCAGCGATGCCAAATATTGATCCATCTTTTCGCGATCTGAACGACCCAATTGACGATTAAAGGTATTGGCACTTTCCAATACTGCGTCTACCAGCTTTGTTCGAGATTGCAGTCGTTGGCGCTGCGATTCCAAGGATGTGCGATCAACTCGGAACAATCGATCAAATACTCGCCTTGGGTTATTCTCCGCCGGTACCGGTCGACCCTGAACATCATACGAGATCGTTCCTGTTCGTGACAAAAAGCCCACGCCCGCATCAATCGAAAGAACCAATGACGGTTGACGACAATACTGCTTGGTATGCTGGGCAATCATCTGATCCAAAGCGACGGAATTAAAGCTACCTGGCTTAGGATTGTGCAACGGTGCACCTGTTAACCACATATCAGAACAAACGTGCGGGTCCGCTTTGGTTCCATTCTCGTGATACAGCCCCCCAAGAAAACTCACATACTTGCGAAATGGTTCTAAAGGCTCAGTTGATTTGCCAAATTGAAACGTCCCATTCTCTTCGATCGTCGGAAACCAACTCCACTCATCGATGCCATGCTCTTTCTTTGGTAATGACATGCCATTGGCGGTATACAGTGCACAAAATCGACGTGGCGGTTGTGCTGTGACGATCTCACCCATCGCTTCTAAGGCTGGCAAAGCTAACGCCGCGCCAGCAATACCACGCAACACCGCTCGCCGGTGTATGCGTTGTCCATGAGCCAGACTACCCGGTTCCCGGTCGTATCGATCTTCGAATTCACTATTGAGATTCATTTGGTAACTCCGTTGGTCTGGATTACTTCTTCAAGAAGAGATCGCTTTGAACAATCGCCTTAATCATGTCACACATGGGATAATCGTGAATGCGAAGTTCGCCCACCTGGACTCGTAACTGTCGCTCTTCATTATACGTGAGGGTTCGTCCGAGGGCGTACGAGGCTAAGTGCTTTATGGTACTAAATGCAACTTGGTCGAGCCGATCCCTAATCAGATACTCGCGAAAGTTGTTAAAGTCACTTACCTTGTTGCCGTCGGGCAATTCCGATTGACTATCGACTGCCTCTCGCTTGGACAAGCCTCCAGCATCAAATTGCTCAAACGGTAATCCCCATGGATCGATTCCCATATGACACTTGATACAACCCCGTACGTTTCGATGTTGTTCGAGCCGTTGCCTCAAGGTAAGTTCGGACAAGTCTTCGAGTTTGGGAACGTTTGGTGGTGGATCATCGGGTGGTTCTGCAATGATGCGTCGCGCGAACCATGCACCTCGTTTGACCGGATTGCTCTCTCGTCCATCGGACAATCCTGCGAGAACAGCTGCATGAGTTAAGACTCCCCCCATGTGCCCGGCATGGTGCTCGATAGGAACAAATTCGAAACCGCTTTCCAATTTATCGCCGCACCCGTAGTAGCTTGCTACGGCTTCATTGGCCAGGATAAAATCTGATCGGACCAAGTTCTTTGCTGAGAGATTGTTTCGAATCAGATGCTCAATAAACCTAGCTGGTTCTTTAGATAACTCGGTTTTGACGTCTCGCGTCAGTTTGCTAAATCGTTTGGCATCGATCTCTACAACAGCGAACTTATCCAGGCTTAGCCATTGCGACGCGAACTCGTTCGTGAACTGCCGAAAGCGAGGGTCTGCAATCATTCGATCCACCTCGGAATCGAGCGAACGCCTCAGTTGCCCGTTCGATGCTAATTGCATGAGACGTTCATCAGGCATTGTGTTCCATAGAAAATAGGAAAGCTTAGATGCTAACTCCCAATCGTTGAGATCTTCTAGCTCGGGTCCTTGGCTCTGTTCAATATGAAACAGAAACTGAGGCGAAGTTAACACCACGACCAAGGTTTCTGCGATACTCTGCTGGAGATCTTTACTACTGGCGTAAGAATCCCGCCATATGGACAACAATCGCTGAGTTTCATCGCTGCTAACAGGCCTGCGAAAGGCACGGGATGCGAAGTCTTCGAGGATCTGATGCGCATAACGTTCAGGTTGATCCCGACTCTCAGACTCTCGAAAGATGTTTCTATGCGACTCGGGTGGCCACTGTTCGTAAAAGGGACCTTCGAACTCGATGCTGCGAATGAGCAATCGGGGCATATCACGGCCGTCGGTAAACTCGTTGCGCACTCCGATCTCGCGAATACCGGCTAAATAGTTGACATTATCTTTTTCGACATCAGGGCTGGGGTAATTGTTGATAGCTCCTTCGAAGATGTACTCTTTCAGTTCCGACGATGCGACTTTTTGCGGTTCGCCCACTTGGGTTAACGTGCTCCCGCAGTCACGACGTAATCCTAAATGCACCCCAATGTGAGGAAAGCGATTTTCAAACGACTGAAATTGTTTGGCTAACAGACTATCGGAATTCAGTCTGCGAAATGAAACCTTCTCAATAGGCTGTGGCCCGGCGAATCGAACGTTGACCTGATGTTCCCCTTCCTTCAACCTTAGTGCTACGAAGGCTGGTTGTATCCAGTTACTGGAAAAGAATCGATCCCCGACCTTCATTTGCACTTCATGAGTACCGGGTGGAAAGGGAGCAGTCGCAAAGTTTCTACCCGGTTCTACTAAAGCCTGAATCTCCGCCGAATTTAACGCTCGTTTATAGAGCCGAACTTCGTCGATCTCACCATAGAACTTTTGAGCATTCTGGACTGCCCCAATGTGAAGCTTGATTGCTGGGTTGTCCAAGTCAGTGAGATTGATAGTCCCTTCAGCCACCTCGAAACCGTTCACATACAATTTCGTTTGTTTGTCACCTCGTTTCACTACCACGGCGATATGCTGCCATTGGTTAACCCGTATGATTCCGGCGGGAGACTCGACGGTACCATTGTGTTGTCCAATGTGATTCGCAGTTTCGATGCGCAAAACACCGAGGTTGTTGGGCATGTCTACGATCCAACCATGTGTGTAACCGTAACCTCCCAAACATAGAATTCCACCTTGCCTCAGTTCATGCGGATTGATCCAAGCGGCCACGGAAAAATCACCTGCACCAACATTCATCGCATCGGTGCGCGGCACTGTCGCAAACCCCGAATTGCCATCCACCGATAGTGCGTGTCCGAACGGCGAAGGAACAATTCGGGAACCTCCTACCAACTCAATTTGTCCTGTAGGGGTCGAATCCTCTAGCGTTTTTGGATCGGGTTTACCTTCTAATATGTCATCATCAAACGCTAATTTGACGGCAAGATCCTTATCAAGCTGACTCGCATCTGGTTTGGGCAACCCGCTTTGGCTTCCAGTCAGTTGCACGTCGACTTGATAGATCCCTTCCTGCGTAATAGAGACCTGTCGAGGTTCATGAAAGCTTCCTTTAAGCTCGATTACCTCTGAGCCACTGCTTTCATCGATTGGCGATTGGTGGTCGAGCAAAAGGCCGTCATCATACTTTGCCGCCCGGACCTTGATTCGGAATCGTCCATGATCGGGAAGCTCGCGAAGCGATATTTTGAAATTGGCATGAGGACCGTACGTATTCGATTCGCCGAAGATCTCGGGACTTGGGATCGCAGGTCTTAACAGCAATCCCTCGGATACGGTTTCATAAGCTCGACCTTTGGGATATCCTTCCGATCCTCTCATACAAGCAAAGACAGCGTGGTAGATGCTGTCATAGTTTCGCCAATCTCGTACCGTATCATTACCTTGGTACCCTTCGATGAACCGAAACTTTCGTTGCATCGCGAATGGAGTAAAGGCAAAAGGCTTCTTTAGCTTGGGTTCTGAAACTACGAAGTCTGCGTTATTGAGCAACAAACTATTGGCACCGAGAATCAAAGAATCGGGGCATGGCTCGTGATTGATACCTCGTCCTAAATCCATTCGGAAGTGTTGAATCGTCGGCGTCGATGTTTCGTCAACCAACGCAATGTTGAGAGCTCGTTCCGCGATTTGAAAGTACGATTCAATCTGCAACGGGGAGAGTTGCATGACGGAGGCGTTATTCGTAAAGCCATCTTTCGAGAGTGCATCCGGCGGCAGGATATCTGTCAGGTTGTCATCGATCTTGAGTAGATCGCGCAAGGTGTTTCGAAATTGGGCAACAGTCAAACGGCGTACAATGCCATTTCTTGGGACGTCGCGAGATCGAGCCATTTCCATTGCGACTTTTAACCAGTCTTCAAACTGGGTACGTTCCTGGGCTGTTGGTTGCGACTCGTCCGACGGCGGCATCTCCTGCGCAGCAACTTGTTTACGGATTGCATCCCAAAGTTTCAACGTGCTTTCTTCCATCGCTCCCGTGAGATGATCGACGCGTATTCCGGACTCGAGCAGATCTGCGTTATGGCATTCGGAACAGTATTTGTTTAGAAACGGTTTTGCGAACTTTTCAAAGCCTTGAGTCACCTGCAACTCGGAGGAGGCTGGAACTTGGTAGGCGAGAGAGACATCATGCAGCAATAAAGCCCATGCGATCACGTACAAAGACGCTTGCAGCCTAAGATAATAAACGGATTTCAGTAATCTCGCGACCATGATGCTTAGGGCCAGATACGTTTAAGGCGGTGGGAAGGATCCGTTTGCTTGATTCGAAATGACGCCTGAAATAGCAGGCATCGAGTCTTGAATCGGTAGCAAACATATTGGCAGGGTTGGGTTGGTAGGGAAACCCTATTATAACCGCATTTGTCCATTCCGTGCGAACACAACAGATCTACTTGGCAAATCAGCCGAACATTCCAGTGTTCAGAAATGCACGGTATCTCTACATTTGCAATGAATAGCTTTGCGTTTCTTGTAGGCCGTAACAAGGCTTTGCGAAGTTACGGCAGCTCTCGATCCCTTTCAGGGCTAGGCTGGCAAGTCGATTGATCTCCGGCGTACCTTGCCGTAACTGCGTCTCGTTGAGACTTGTTACGGCCTACGTGTAGAACCAATTGAGGGCAAATGTTCTACTATGGGGGCTCTACCGTAGTGGTCGAGGCTACGAGACCTTGCACGCTGGCACGAATACGGCAGGAATGCAATATGAATGTCAGGCCTCAAAGCAAGCAGTCACCAGTGCAAAAGGCCTCCTAGCGTCGTCCACTACAACAGCCTTGCGTGCACAAACAATTGAGGGCAATTGCTTTACTGTGGGTCGGCCAGCAAAATGCAAACTCGGGGTGAACCTACTGCAAAAAAGATCGATCAAAAATTTGCTTGACTTTGTATCCCGAGCAGCTTACCGACCACGCGAGCGAAATTTATCCGTAACCCCGAGGATTTGCCCAATTATGCCCAATTATGCCCAGTGCTATAGGCTGGCTTTTAGTCTTGTCAGCCAATCATGTCGATTTTTTCGCGGCCTTGCCTCGCTTGTCTTGTCGATATTCTTTGATGAAAAGAGCAGGTGGGTTACTGCTTGCTTGTCATTTCTTTGCCTACTTAAACCGGTAGCGATACATGCCGATGACCTGACGGATGAAGCCGAGGGCTGGGTAGCCGATATGCTAAATGATATCGAGTATGGCCTCGGCTCTTATTACGTTGATTATCGAGTGACGATCGAAACCTCTCCTGATTCCATCAATTGGGTTAATTCCAAGGGAGAGCTGTCTCAATTTTATGACGAAGATCGGAAGATACGGATAAACAACGCCAGTTGGGTTAATTCATCGATTGGAGGAGACTACATTCCTCAATCGGGAGAGGCGTTTCGAAGAGGTAGTTTTCATGTTACGATCGCGGAATTAAATTCAGAAAGATATGTGTTACAGCCGGTGATTGACGAAGGACTCGTCCCGTTTAACCCCACATTTAATAATTGTTTGTTTATTGATCCGTTTGCATGGACTGCGGTAGTACCTCGATCTTTTGCTACCGATAAGTATGATGATTGCCAGAGACAAGCGTTTGTGGATTCATTTCACGAAAACTGCGTTCGTGCAACACGTGACGCTTCAGGAGTTGTTTTCACCAGATGGATTGGAAAGATCGCAAGGAAAGACGGTACACATATTGCTTTCAAGGAAGGGAAGTTCAAAGATAGCCTGCCGATTGAGAGACAATCTTACACAGCAAATCGATATTTTAAGGCAGAAGATGTCCCCGCGACGAGCCAATGCCGACAAACAAGGTCTTTTAAATTGGAGTGGGTTAAGTTTAAGCAAATTAATGTGCCGTCAAAGATCTCTGGAATCGTTTTTGCGGACGCACCTCCAAGCAACTTTACCGAACTGAAATTCGATGTTGACTTAAAGTTCTTCGAGCCGGAGTCTAAACAGTATCGGGATGCAGAAAAGCAGTGGATGGAGACGTTGGGTAAATACCCCGTGATGAAGAAATTTTTGGAAATAGAATCGGAGCCGAAGTAGATCTATTGGTTGTGATGGTATACCACCCAGCGATCTAGTCTCAACTCTTGTAGGCCGTAACAAGGCTTTGCGAAGTTACGGCAACTCTCGATCTCTTTCAGGGCTAAGCTGGCAAGTCGATTGATCTCCGGCGTACCTTGCCGTAACTGCGTCTCGTTGAGACTTGTTACGGCCTACGTGCGGAAACAATTGAGGCAATTGTTCTACTATGGTGCCTGCCGTCTCTGCATCGTTTCACGATTTGTTACGGCCTACGTGCAGAAACAATTGAGGCAATTGTTCTACTATGGGAAACGCGATGCGTTAGGGTGCTGTAAACACATACTGATCGATATTAAGATCGTAACGATGGATGTGGATTTCGCTATAGCTAGGCTTCGCGGCGTCGCAATCGCTCCTGCCGCTGACCTGCTGCTACTTTTATATTCTCTGGTAGTCCAGGCATCTTTAAAACCTTGGCTAGGTCTTCCGCAGCCTTTTCGTTTTCGTGTAATGCGGAGTATGCAAGCGATCGATTAAATAGTGTCATTCCTAGTACATCTGCTGGCAATCCCTCAGCTTTGATCGCTGTAGTGTAGTCCTGAATTGCTCCTGCAAAGTCACCTTTGTTGGCCTTTAACATCCCGCTTCGATACGGAGCGAGATGACTCTCTCGACGTGAAAATTTGGTTTTAAGCCAATCAAAAAAGCCCATCTGAAGCAACTCGCTATCTTGAAAAACTGCCTTCTGAAACAAGTCACCAGACGAAAAGACCAGTGCAAGACGAAACTACCTGGCGAATAAGGCGTACAGAGTGTTCGACGAACGAATAAAAAGAGTTCCATCGCTAGCGGCTGATGTTGCCCAATATCGTGCGTTATCCTCTGGTAGCTTGTTTACACGTACCAGTTCCAGCTTAGGACCGGGCTTGAGTACAAACGTGTTTCCGTTTTCGTCAGGACAATAAACCAAACCATTGTAAAGCCACGGCGATGCCCAAAACGCACCCGCATCCGGTAATCGATCTTGATACAGTACGTCACCCGATTTTGCATCGACGCAACTCATCATGCCATTTCGGCCAGCCAACAAATAGATCTTATCGTCAACCATCAACGGTGAAGAGCGTTGTGGAGCAAACTTAGTCGTGCTCCACAATATGTGTGAATTACCCGTCTCACCCGGCGTCAAACTAATGTCTCCCGTGGCTCCAGCCTTAACGACCATCATGCCTGCCCCGTCACGGCCTTGATGACCTACGACTAAGAGATCGGAATTCGCCGATGGTGTCGAACTATAGCCACCAACGCTCGATGTCGCTTGCCATAGCAATGTTCCATCTTTTGGATCGTAAGATCGAATCGTTTTCCCGGCCGTTATAAGCTCCGTTCGTAGACTGTTCGTCCAAATGATCGGGGACCCCCAATTCGATACCTCTTCCCGTTCTTGACGCCACACCTCTTTTCCGTTGTTGAGATCGAGTGCGACGACAAATGACTTCTGTTCGTTGTCCGCTTGTATAAAAACCATACCGTTGTGAATGACGGGTGAACTCGAGGTCCCCCACTCATTCTTCATGGGATAGTTTCCAATGTCTTTTTGCCAAAGTTCCTGGCCGTCCAAGTCGTAGCAGAAGACCCCCATCATTCCGAAATAAACCACGATCCGAGTCCCGTCAGTGGCTGGTGTTTCTGATGCGTAGGTGTTATCGCGATGTGTCCCCAATCGCGGTTTGCCTTGAAGAGCATCTTTGGTCCAGAGGATGTTTCCCGTATCTGCGTCGAGACAAAGCACTTTCCATGCGTGATCCGAGCTTTTGTCTTTCTTTGCAGACGACACTGCAGTCGTCACAAAGACCTTTTTGCCGACCACGACAGGCGCTGACCATCCCTCACCAGGGATGTTTGTCTTCCATTGAAGGTTCGAGTCCACTCCCCACGTTTCGGGTAGTTTCAGGTCGCGTACGACGCCGTTGCTCTCCGGCCCGCGGAACTGCCACCAGTCATTCGCCATCGATTCGTTACAAGCGACAGCGAGTGCCAAAACGATTAATCCAGAATACCTTCGCAACATTATTGCACTTCCCAATTTGGTTCTCAACGCGTGTCAAGCAAATGCCTGACCCAATCCTGCCGTTGCAATTCTCTGGAGGATCGCCAGCCGTCATCTTATCCGTTTTCGGTGCTGCTTAGGTAAGATACCTTTGTTGAGTTTTTAAGTTTTACTCAGAATTCCGTTCGAAATCCTCTGGTACAAACTGGTCGCCAAATGATTTATACTCGAGAACAACCGGGATACGTCTTCGATCACGTTATCTGTGCACTATGCATCGTGAACCGATTTTCAACATGAATTAATCCGCCCGTGACATTCAAATCATCAATAATCCACAAAAGGCTGCACCGAATCGTTCGGACGGTCCGCCCACTTGTAGATGCGTTTTTTCCTCGTATCTGTCAAATCTGCGATACCGTTCTGCTTGATCCCATTTCCGAATCGATCTGCCAGGAATGTTTGCTCAGCTTTGCCCCAGACGAAAATCGTTGTCAGCGGTGCAGCGCGCCGATCCCTCGCTCCGTAGCGGTTAACCCTAAGAAATGCCATTTGTGCAAAAAGACGTGGCACTTTCATCGCGCGATCTGCTTGTGCACCTACCGAGCTGCTGCAGCAAAGGCGGCTCGACGTATGAAATCAGCCAATCACGAACCTCTCACTGCCGAGATTGGTGTGCATATGGGTAAGTGGTTGAACGAAACGATTAATATCATTCATTACGATGCTCTGATACCTATCCCTCAACATTGGTACCGACGAGCCACTCTGCGTTACAATCAAGCCGAAGTATTAGCGAGAAAGATTGCAACCGAGTGCGATATAGCCGTTCATGATGATCTACTCAAACGGACTCGATTGACGGCCAAACAAGGAACCAAGACGATTCAAGAAAGACAACTCTCCCTCATCGACTCCTTTGCGTGCACGAAACCTGACTTTGTAAAGTATAAGTCATTTCTTCTGATTGATGACATTGTTACGAGTGGAGCGACCGCGAGTGAAGCAGCTAAGCCGCTTATAGACGCGGGCGCGAAACGGGTCGATATTGTCGCCTTTGCCCGCGGTGCCTCGGTCGGCAAGTAGCTCTTAGTACTTGCCGAATGGAATCGCTCAAACCATATAAGGAATATCAATCAGGTATCGTGACTAACTCACCACCTCGGTGAGTTAACAACTTCTCTAAGACTTCGAGATCAAATGTCTTAGAGAAGAATCTTACCGATCCATCCCAGATGCTAACGTTCGCCCCTTTTTCCGGAAAAGCATCGGTCAGGTCGATATCCTCAATGTTGATATCATCAGGAGCCGTCCATGGAACGGCATATTCGGAATCGACCTCTACGACCGAAATCGTATTCGAAAGACCATCGGTAAACATAGCGAACCGGAGCCTCCCCTCTTCCGATCCCGGAGTCCCTGCACCGTAGGGCATCACATAAGTTGTATGACCCGGCTCGGTTGGTATCTTCGGATTACGGTAAAAGTCTGGCATTAACTCAAGGAGTTGAATGTTGTGCGGACTATCCCATGGCTCATCGAGCTTGAATTTCTCATAGAGGCTTCCTTGTTCGATAAAAGGTAGCAATGCAACACGCCAGCTCAAAAGTGGTTTACCGTCGGCGTCTTTCTTCCAAGCTCGATTCGGCAACTGTCGATATGTAGACTCAAAGTTATGAAATGCGAGCATGATTTGCTTTTGGTTGTTCATACTCTGCATCCGTTGAGCCGATACCCTGGCTGATTGCATGGCGGGTAACAACATTCCAACCGCGATACCAACAGTCGCTGCACTATTAGATTGCAAGTCGAGTGAAAGATGATCTTCGTGCTGAGTCCAAAGGCTCTTTTCGAACACACTCTTCAATCGTACTGTGTACTTGTCGACCGCCGCCATCATCTCTTCGGAAACATCGGGGCTTTCAGCCATGCTCTCTCGCATCTGAGTTGTGAACAGATCAAATCCAATCGATTGAACATCTTTGAGCGCCGAAGCGATCTTGCCTATCGATTCTTTTGAATCGGAGAATAGATCGAGAACCAATTTCGCATTAATTCCCGGTGTTGAAGTGACTCGAACAACGTCTACCTCCTCAGCCAGCGTCATCAACGGAGCCAATAGTGGTTCAGGCAGCGACGCGGGGTTGTCTTCTAAGAAACCGATAACCAGGGGGCGAATCGGTTCGAGAGACAACACAGCAAATAATGGCGATTTCGTATCACCCGCAATCTTGGTCGCGGGTGTTTGAGAATCCTTGGCAGCGAGCATCCTGCGCAACATGCTGTCTGTTCCAAAATACAGTTGCTTTCCCGTTTGCTGAGCGAATCGAACTGGAGAGTAGTTCATTTCGCGGAATCGAAGTTCAGCGCGTCTCGGCGATGTTTGTACTTCTTTGAGATCAGGTAGATTCAAATCGGCGATATCAACATCGGCCGACGTGAGTATCGACGCTCCAAACTCAACTCCCGATGGTCCTGGCATACCGAGGACCACATCGACGGTGTTAGCCGAAAGTACATCGACACCCATTTGCTCTTTTGAGCCGACACTGATGATCTCCCATGGCACGAACTCAAGCTCTTTGAGCTTTCTGATTTCAGTCAAATCCACAGATACAATCGCAATCGAATCTGCCGGTAAGGCTTGAAATCGATTGCTCGGTTCCTGTGCTCTCGATGAACTGCAGGCACCAAACAGTGATATCGCGACTAGAAACTTGAACACACACTTTTTCATGATAAGAATTCACATGGGGATAAGAGTCAGCCAAAAACCGCTGGGGAGAATCATGCAGGCGGAGCCTACGAATTCCAATTCGATCTGCCTACACCGGGAACGTCGAAGCAAGCGAGCTATGGCAAGCTTACGACCTCGCCCCCGTTGTAGGTAAGCATTTTTTCGAGTATTTCTAGGTCGATAAATTTGCTCACGAATTGTACTGAACCATCAAAAAATCCGACGTTTGATCCTCGGGGAGGAAATGCATCAGTCAGATCATTCTCATCAATGCTAATATCATCTGGGGCTGTCCATGGTACGGCATAACCTGAGTCAACTTCAACAACCGCAATCGTGTTGGAGGAACCGTCGGTCATCATCCCGAATTTGATGCCACCCTCAACCGACCCTGCAGTCCCCTCACCATAAGGGATCACGTAGGTCGTGTATCCCAATTCCGTTGGAACTTGTGGATTACGGAACGTGGGAGGCATCCGTTCAAGTAGCTTGATGTTGTGCGGGCTATCCCAAGGCTCATCTTGGCGAAATTCTTGGTATAGAGCATTTTCTTCAATGAATGGCAAGATAGCGACTCGCCAGCTTAGGAGGGGTTTCTTCTCCGCATCACGTTTCCAGACGCGTCCAGGAAATCTCTTATAGGCTGACTCGTAATTAAGCTTCGCCAACAAGATTTGTTTCATATTGTTAGAACTGGACATGCGCTGCGCGGCGGCGCGAGCTGCTTGAACGGCAGGCAAAAGTAAGCCGACCGCAACACCAATTGCCGCCGTTCCATTCGAATCTACACTCATCGACAATCGATCATCGTACTCCGTCCAGAAGCCTTCGTTGAGCAGCGTTTTGACTCGCGCAGTGTACGCATCCACAGCAGCTAACATCTCAGGCGATACGCCGGGGCCTTGTGCCATGCTTGCTCTCATTTGGGTTTCGACAAGCTCAAACCCAATCGATTGAATCGCTTTTAGTGCGGAAGCAATCTTTGCTATCGATTCCTTCGATTCGGAGAACAAATCGAGCGTTAGCTTGGAATTGAAGCCAGGGGTGGAGATTAATCGAATATTGTCTACTTCCTCCGCTAAAGTCATAAGGGGATCGAGCATAGGTTCAGGAAGCTGAGCCGGATTATCCTCTAGGAAACCAATCAAGATTGGTCGAATAGGTTCGAGCGATAAAACCGCGAAGAGGGGCTCTTTTGTTTCACTCGCAATTTTGAGTGCAGGTGATGAGGTGCCTTTTGTGGCAAGCATTCGTCGCAACATGCCGTCTGTTCCCATAAACATTTGCTTGCTAGATTGCTGCGCAAATCGAACAGGTGAGTAATTCATTTCTCGAAAGCGAAGATCCGCGCGACGTGGCGAGGTTTGAACCTCCTTTAAGTCGGGAATGGTCAAGTCGGCAATATCGACATCTTGTGATGTCATGATCGAGGCACCGAACTCTGGACCTGACGGGCCAGGCATACCGATCGCTACATCGAGAGTTCTAGCTAATAAAACATCGATACCCATTTGTTCTTTCGAACCTACACTGAGGATCTCCCACGGTACAAACTCAAGCTCCTTTATCTTCTTAACCGCCTCCAAATCAACCGAAACGATTGCGATAGAATCAGCTGGTATCGTTTGAAATCGACTCGATTTGTCTTGTGCATTAATCGATGCAATTGAACCAAACAATGTGAATGCCGTGAACAGCGGCAAAAGACTTTTCTTCATACTAAGAACTCACTGGGGATAAGACATCGGACAATCTTCAGTTGAAGTATAATGCATGGCAGGGCTACAACAACTATCGAAGTCATCGGACTGCAACCTGCAACACGTCAATTTGCAACGCTCAAGAAAATCGCGGAATCGAAAGGGGCTGAGACCTCGGACCGGTGATGTGATTGGGGTGCTGGATCGGCGGAGCGATCCACGACAATGGGGACGATCGGGAAATCGCCCCAAACGGAGGGTGAAAGAGCCGGTTTTGGATCGACAGTTACTGACAACCGGATAAAACTGGAGGTTTATCCTAGCGGTTTTAAACCGCTGCTCCCGTTTCGAATATTTCCCAAGGTGTTTTTGATGCGTTCGTATAACGTCTGCGGTCTCGGCAACGCGATTGTTGATATTTTTTTAGAAACCTCAGACGAAGAGTTCGCGGGGTTGGGCTTCGAACGTGGCACGATGCGATTGGTCGATGCCACCGAACAAAAGACTCTGTTGGAACAACTCAATACCAAAGGCCATGAGCTTCGATTGGTCAGTGGCGGGTCAGTGGCTAACTCGATCATTGGTATGTCCCAATTAGGTGGCAAAGGAGCATTCATCGGATGTGTTGGCGACGATCGATACGGCCTTCACTATGTTGAAGAGTTCTCGGATCTCAAAATCAATATCGGCAACCCTGTGATCGTTTCCGAAGCTACCGGAACGAGCTTGGTGTTGGTTACCCCCGATGCTGAACGGACCATGCGGACATGTTTGGCGGTCTCCAGTCACTTGGCTGCAAAACATGTTGATGCCGATCGCATTGCTCAATCGGAATGGCTTTTTATCGAGGGCTACGTGTTTGCTAATCCGGAAACAGGCCAACATGCGATCCGGGAAGCCATCCGATGTGCGAAACAATCGGGTACGAAAATCGCGATCACATGCTCGGATGGCTTTATTCCACAAGTCTTCGGGGACGCACTCCATGCGGCGCTCAAGGATTGCACGTTACTGTTCTGCAATGCCCCTGAAGCTATGGCGATTACTAAAACCGATGATAGCACCAAAGCCTTTAACGCGCTGAAGACGATTGTTCCTAACTGCGTTGTTACCGATGGACCTAACGGTGCCTTTGTTAATTATGAGGGGACCGAGTGCCATGTGCCTTCGTTCGTATGTCAACCGAAAGATTTAACCGGTGCTGGTGATATGTTTGCGGGTGCGTTCCTTTACGGTATTACTCACGGCTACGCGCCCGCTGTGGCTGCGAGAGCTGCTAACTATCTTTGTATGAAAGTGATTACCCAAGTGGGGGCTCGTTTGATCGGCGATGCTCAGACATTTTGGCAAGAAGCACTCGATGATTATCGCGCTGATGATGTAGGTGGATGAACCGATGAATAAAATGCGAATTGCGGCGTGTCGGTTCCTGGTTGTTAGTGTTTTGGCTCATTGCAGTATGCTCAATAGCTTAGGACAAGATTCGAATCCAGTCGTTTCCGAAGAAACGTCAATCGGTATCTACGACCGCCCATTCGGACCAATTCATCAAAGCAGATCGATTGTCACTGCTCGCAAGGGGATGGCGTGCACGAGTGACCCACGGGCCACACAAGCTGCGATCGAGATCTTGAAGCAAGGTGGAAATGCCATTGACGCGGCCATCGCAGCCAATGCGGTATTAGGGGTCGTGGAGCCAATGAGTTGCGGTATCGGTGGAGATCTTTATTCCATCGTTTGGGATGCAAAAACAGAGAAGCTTTATGGACTAAATGCGAGTGGCCGCAGTCCCTCGCGACTAACACGATCCGTTTTCGCCGAACAGAACCTCAGCGAAATTCCACTTTATGGGCCATTGTCCTGGAGTGTGCCTGGTTGCGTGGCTGGCTGGCATGATCTCCATACAAAGTTTGGCAAGCTGCCCATGGAATCGATTCTCGCACCAGCAATTCAATTGGCCGAAGAGGGATTCGCTGTGTCGCCGGTTATTGCGGGGTTCTGGAAAGCAGCGGAGGAGAATCTGAGAAAACATCCCGACTCGGCAGCAACTTTTCTTCCTCTTGGAAAGGCGCCTGAAACGGGTGACGTCTTCCGCAATCCCAATTTGGCCGCAACCTATAAACAGCTTGCCAAGCAAGGACTACCGAGTTTTTATACCGGTTCGATAGCCGATAGAATTGTTCAATTCAGTAACAGCAATAGCGGCTACTTTGCCAAGGAGGATTTCACCAATCATCGCAATGAATGGGTGGCCCCCATATCGACCAACTATCGCGGTTATGATGTTTGGCAGATTCCACCCAATGGACAAGGGCTGGCGGTTTTGCAGATGCTGAATGTTCTGAGCCAATTTCCCGTCGCTAAGATGAAGTGGGGATCGGCCGAGTATCTGCACTTGCTGATTGAAGCTAAAAAACTAGCCTACGCGGATCGAGCTCGTTACTACGCTGATATGGCTTTTGAGAATGTGCCAGTCAAGCAGTTGAGTTCGATTGGATACGGTAAGCAACAAGCAACACGAATCGATCCGACACAATCCTCTGTGAACTTGATCGCCGGTGATCCGAAATTAGTCGACGGAGACACAGTTTATCTATGCGTCGTAGATGAGGATCGCAATTGTTGTTCACTCATCCAGAGCAATTACTATGGATTTGGTAGCCAAATGGTGCCGGGTGACTTAGGTTTCGCGATTCAAAACCGAGGTAATCTTTTCTCTCTTGATCCAGATCATCCGAATCGACTCGAGCCAGGTAAGCGGCCGTTCCATACCATTATCCCGTCGCTTGTTACCAAGGATGGCAAGCCAGTTTTTGTCTTTGGTGTTATGGGAGGTGATATGCAACCTCAAGGTCAGGTGCAGGTATTGGTTAATTGGATCGATTACGGAATGAATATTCAATTGGCTGGCGATGCGGCGAGAGTTAGACATGAGGGAAGTGCCACCCCAACCGGCGTCCCAGAAACGCCTCCGGGAGGTATTGTTCATGTCGAATCAGGAATTCCTCAACATGCAATCGATGAACTGAAACGCATGGGTCACTCGGTCGAGTTTGCTCGACGTTCTATGGGTGGCTATCAAGGTATACTGATCGACGCCGCTCGCGGGACCTTACAAGGGGCAACGGAGAGCAGAAACGACGGACTTGCATTAGGATTGGATTAAAGAATGGGACCACGCTGGATCGCGTTTGTTGCAGCAATATTCGGATTGATGGCCGTCGGCATTGGAGCAATGGGCTCGCACAGTTTGCCGGATCGGCTGAAGAAATCTGGGCTCGATGAAGCTCAAGTGGCCAAGAAGCTTGAACAATGCGAAATCGGAGTGAAGTATCAAATGTACCACGCGCTGGCGATGTTGGCGGTGGGGTTGTCGGCATTGCCAAGCAGGAGCGCATTAGCCAGAGCAGCCTGCGGCATGTTCCTCGCAGGCTCGATTTTCTTTTGCGGTGGTTTGTATAGCCTGTCTCTCTTCAACACCTTGGGACACTGGGCGATCGTTCCTTTGGGGGGTGTCATGTTTATGATCGGCTGGATTCTATTGGGGCTAGCGATGTTGCTCCGACCAAAGAGCACAGACCCTAGCATCGATTGAGTTTTCGCAGGACTGTCGATCGACCGACTCTGAATCGCTCCCGTCCCATAATTGCCTAACTCGCACACTCACCCCCCCCCGAAAGTGGGGTTTTTTGCATTAGCTTACCGTTTCGCCGATTTTGGAACTGCCCGACCAACCGGGAGATTTGGTAGAATTGGAGACGAAAACGTGCCAAATTCCTCTCGAATTAACGGGTTTCGAACAAACTACCGCGATCCCTTCGTACATTTTGGAGTCCCTCTTAGGGGCTATTGAGAGATCATTAACCGTTTTTGACCGAAGCCAATCATGTCTTCTACGACAGAGAACCACTTTCTATTTCAGCAGGAACTAGGGGCCGTTACGTCCCTGGCTCGCTCCTGTTGGGTAGCATCGGTGTTTTCTCAAAGGTCACCAGAGAAAGAAACCCCTAACGAGGATGCCACCGTCGTCATCCCTTTGGATGAAGAAACGGCCGTGTTTGCGGTCGCAGATGGTTGCGGCGGTCAACGAGGGGGAGAGATTGCATCCTCACTGGCCCTAAAGTGCCTAGCTGATTCGATTGCTAAGGAAACGGATCGCTCCAATCTCAGGCTTGCGATTATGGATGGCATTGACCATGCCAATCGATTGATCCAAGAGCTCAAAATCGGGGCCGCTTGCACAATCGCGGTTGCCGAGTTTCAAAAAGGTTGGGTGCGAACTTACCACGTCGGTGACTCGCAACTTCTATTAGTCAGCAATCGAGGTCGCGTTCGTTACCAATCGGTTAGCCATTCCCCGGTTGGTTTTGCGGTGGAAGCAGGTCTGCTCGCACCCGAACAAGCGATCCGCCACGACGATCGGCATGTCATCTCTAATTTTCTCGGATACCAAGAGATGCGAATGGAGATTGGTCCCTGTTTAGAGATGGGGAGCCGAGACACTCTCATTATCGCTAGCGATGGGCTGTTTGATAATCTCTTGGAAAAGGAGGTTATTGAATTCATGCGAAAAGGACGACTCGCCACATCATTGCAGTCTCTCACTGATGCAGCCTCGCAGCGTATGCGTGGCCAGGGAGACTCACCATGCAAACCGGACGATCTTAGTGTGATCGCGGTACGACGATCGTTTTAATTCGGTATTACGAGTTCGATTCTTGATTGCCGTTCGCTTTGAGCCACGTTTCTATCCAGGCAAGCTATCTCTGGTGGCAATGGATTTCGAAGTGGCTTGGTATAGTCGATCGCACCATGGTATCCACCATTGACGTATGAGAGATCCAATAAGGCCTGACGATCGAGCAGAATGTCCGGTTCTCCTGAACGCAGCGGTATGCTCAGTTTTGGCATGGGCGAGCTAATAGTGATTGGGTAATACCAACAACGATTCTTGACATCACCGCGAACGACCACGGCGCGGTAAAGTGTTTGTTGCGAAGGGGGAATCAAATCCTGGGGTAATGTTACCGACCAATCTCCATCGCGTATCAGATCGATTTCGACGAGATTAACTCCACCGTCGTAGAACATTTCTTGTTTCGTTAGAAAGTTCTCTCGGCCGCGACCAATCTTGTTTGATGGGCTCAGGAATTCGATCGCGGTTATAACACGATTTCCGGACTTTGTATCCAGTATAACGATATTGCGCAGCGTGATTGGCTCCTTGACTCGCTTCAAAAGAATGGCCCCGGGGGGGGCCAAGGTCGTGAAAAGGCCGGAGACATAGGTAACACTCAGCTTGTCGATTATTTCTTACTCGTACCAACAGTGTATCTGAATGGAGCGCAGCGGAATTCAGACAAGCTGCTGGCTCGCCGAATCTTGCCAGGACGCGCATCCAATTGCGCTACCACGAATCGATAGTAAAAAACATCCCATACTCCATCGGTGTCGCTTGGTTGTAAACCAACTTGCTCATCTATAAACACTTCACTGAGTCGATACGATTTACCTTTAAATTTGATTTCACCAGCGCGATTAGCGACCCGTGTTTCGAAGCGACTGCTGTATTGGTAAGGGACAATTTTGCTTC
>Ga0315899_10000233_pt1 | contig 68525 bp, 60 predicted proteins | sample LakEriMetagenome_2_FD_203518 | JGI IMG/M metagenome (GOLD analysis project Ga0315899, IMG submission 203518) | Freshwater fungal communities from buoy surface, Lake Erie, Ohio, United States - Buoy 4 MA112 | ecosystem: Environmental > Aquatic > Freshwater > Lake | place: USA: Lake Erie, Ohio... | reverse complement strand
ACGTGAACCTACATTGACCCAGATTCCCACAGCGGCACTTCGTACCGACGGAACTTCTTCCGTAACGATACGAAGGCCACTTGCGTGAACGAATCTCTTTACTGACATTGGCCGCTTTTTACTCAGCAGCCGGAGTTGAACCGTCTTCTAGGACTGGAACGAGTGAGAGCTTGCCCTTTGGGTCAATCTCACCGATCTCAACCTGAATCTTGTCTCCCACCTTCATTACTTCTTCAAGGTTCTCAATACGCTTTCCGCCATGCATCTTGCGAATCTGTGAAACGTGAAGCAAGCCATCCTTGCCAGGCATTAATGAGATGAATGCACCAAATGCTGCAAGCTTGACGACGGTACCGAGGTAACGCTCGCCAACTTCTGGCATCTGTGGATTTGCAATCGCATTGATCTGTGCGCGAGCAGCCTCTGCTGAAGGTCCATCGACTGCACCGATGTAGATAGTTCCATCATCTTCGATAGAGATATCTGCGCCAGTCTCATCTTGGATCTGGTTGATGATCTTGCCCTTAGGCCCGATAACCGCACCGATCTGATCGACAGGAATCTTGACCGAGATGATGCGAGGAGCAAATGGGCTCATCTCATCTGGTGAATCGATCGCTTCGTTCATGACATCTAGGATGGCAAGACGAGCTTCCTTAGCTTGAAGAAGTGCGCCAGCAAGAACAGATGCTGGGATTCCATCAAGCTTTGTATCGAGTTGAAGGGCTGTGATGAAGTCTTTTGTTCCAGCAACCTTGAAGTCCATATCTCCGAACGCATCTTCTGCACCCAAGATATCTGTGATCGCAACGTATTCAACCTTGCCATCGACATCATCTGAGATCAGACCCATTGCAATACCTGCAACTGGTGCCTTCAAAGGAACGCCAGCCTGCAACATTGAGAGAGTTGATGCACAGACAGATCCCATTGAGGTTGATCCATTTGAACCAAGCGCTTCAGAGACCTGACGAATTGCATAAGGGAACTCTTCGCGAGTTGGAAGTACAGGAATAAGTGCACGCTCTGCGAGTGCTCCATGTCCGATTTCACGACGCTTTGGCGTACCTACACGACCAGTCTCACCAGTTGAATATGGTGGGAAGTTGTAGTTATGCATGTAGCGCTTGTGATTTTCTGGATTAAGAGTGTCTAGCTGCTGCTCCATCTTAAGCATGTTGAGAGTTGTGATTCCAAGAATCTGTGTCTCACCACGCTCAAAGATTGCAGAACCGTGAACACGAGGAATAACTTCAACTTCTGCAGACAGTGCGCGAATATCGCGAAGTCCACGTCCATCGATACGAATCTTGTCGCGTAGAACACGCTGGCGAACTAGCTTCTTTGTAAGTGAACGAAACGCTGCAGGAATTTCCTTCTCGCGGCCTTCAAAGGCTGCTGAGACTGTCTCCTTTGTTGATGCTGAAATCTCATCAATCTTTGTTTCGCGCTCTTGCTTTCCAACGATTGTAAGAGCCTTTGCAAGATCATCCTTTGCAGCCTTTTCAACTGCAGCAAAGACATCATCCTGGTAGTCAAGGAAGACTGGGAATTCAGCTGTTGGCTTTGCAGCAACTGCAGCTAACTTGCTCTGTGCTTCGCAGAGAATACGAATAAATGGCTTAGCTGCATCAAGTCCGGCAGATACAACTTCTTCAGTAGGAGTTGGTGCGCCATTCTTGATGAGTTCGATTGTCTTGGTTGTAGCTTCTGCCTCAACCATCATGATCGCAACATCATCTGCTGTGACGCGACCTGCAACAACCATGTCGAATACTGCATTCTCAACCTGTGAATGGTTAGGGAATGCAACCCACTGTCCATCAATCAAAGCAACGCGAACGCCACCGATTGGGCCAGAAAATGGCAGACCAGCAAGTTGTGTTGACATTGATGCTGCGTTAATCGCAATCACGTCGTACATGTGATCAGGATCTAGCGCCATAACGGTCACAACGATCTGAACTTCGTTACGAAGGCCCTTGATAAATGATGGGCGCAACGGGCGGTCAATCAAACGACATGTAAGGATCGCATCTTCTGATGGACGACCTTCACGACGGAAGAATGAACCCGGAATCTTTCCAACTGCGTACATCTTCTCTTCGACATCTACTGTCAAAGGAAAGAAGTCGAATTGATCTTTTGGTGTCTTCGATGCTGTTGTTGCTGAGAAGATCATTGTCTGATCATCTAGATACACAGCTGCAGCTCCTGCTGCCTGCTTTGCAAGTCGCCCTGTTTCAAAGCGAATCTCGCGCTTACCAAACTTTCCGTTATCAATAACGGCTACTGCTGTCTTAACGTCTTGACCCTCCATGGGTCTCTCCATTTCTACAGCGCCCGCAGCGAGGTAGGAATGTATCTTCGATCGAAGTTCACGGATGAAACATCCGGAAACCACTACCGAGGACCATTTCTCCTCGGGACGCAGTGCTTACTTAATTAGCGACGAATACCGAGCTTTTCGATAATCGCGCGATAACGATTGATATCTGTCTTCGCGAGGTACTGAAGAATGCGACGACGACGACCTACAAGAAGAAGCAAGCCACGACGGTTGTGGTGGTCATGCGGATTGGTCTTGAGGTGTGTTGTGATGTCATCAATTCGACGTGATAGCAAAGCGACCTGAGCTTCAGGGCTTCCTGTATCAGTAGCTGAAGTTCCGTACTTGGTGATGATTTCTTTCTTTACTTCTGGTGTTAGTGCCATGTTCGTATGCTCCTTTTAAGCTACTGTTCAAGAGGCTTCCCGGTTTGATTCACGGGAAATCACTTTCTCGTTGGACAGGTGAAGTTTACCCGTTGAGCCCGTATAGATGAAATCGAGCCAAATTCATGCGAGAAAGTAAGGAAATATTCTTACGCCTCTGTCAATTTCCGAGCCTGATCGCAATCGATCTTCATCTGCGCCAAAAGCGGTTCGAGACCATCAAATTTAAGCGTTGGACGTAAACGCCAACCGAATTCAATAGAAGCGTTCTTGTCGTAGAGCTCTAGACCTTCTTGGTCGAGAGCATAAGCCTCCACTTGTCGGCCGCGCTCCCCCTCAAATGTTGGATTGGTGCCGATTGATATCGCTGCCGGCCAGAAGTTAATTCCAACTGTTAACCAGCCTGCATAGACGCCATCTTCGGGAATTGTTTGGCCATCGATATTTCCTAAGTTTGCAGTGGGGTAACCGATCTGACGTCCACGTTTTTCTCCGTGAACAACAACTCCGTCAAGGCGATGTGGTCTGCCGAGAAGTAGACGTGCATCTTCAACCTTACCCTCGCGAACTAAGGTGCGAATTCGAGAAGAGGAAATTACCTCTCCATTATCGCTATTAAGTTCTTGCGCATCGACGGTGAAGTTATGTTCTGCTGCGGATGTAATTAGTGAATCAACGCTTCCAGCAGCCTTATATCCGTAGGTAAAGTTCTTTCCTACAATTACTGTAGAAGCGCGTAACTGATCTACTAAAACAACTTTCACAAAGTCCTCAGGTGACATCGCTGCGAATTTCTCATTGAATTTCATAACAGCGACTTGATCGGCCCCATGAATTTTTAGGAGTTCTACTCGATCGGCAAGGGTTGTCAGCATTGTCGGCGCACGATCTGGTGCAAAAACTGTCGTTGGATGTGGATCAAAGGTGAGAGCGATGATTTCGCGGCCATCAGCAATTGCCTTGGCACGGTTGAGTAGTTCTTGGTGGCCCTTGTGGACGCCATCGAATACGCCGATCACGACAACGTGAGATTGGTTTGAGAGCTCACTCATGGTCGTCATTATTGTCTACTCAGTGCGCAGCCGCAAAAACTGCGACCGGTTTTGCCTTATCGCTCTCATTTTTTAAGAGTGCGATTAATTCGTTTTCACCAGATATCCCCGCAACGATCCCATCGCTTGCAGAAGGTGAAAGTGGTCGCCCAAATGAGAGTTCGCGAACTTCTTCAGCGGAGAGCTCACGCGCTTCAAAGGTGCGTCGGGCAACATCGGTCAGGTACAACGCTGTGAAGTTCTTTGCCTTGAGATCTGTAACCGATGTTGCGACATCAAGTGCGAATCCAGCTACACGTGTGCGACGAAGCGCGCGTAGATGTCCGCCTACCTTGAGTTCATCCCCCAGATCGCGAGCAATCGCGCGTATAAATGTTCCGGCAGAACACGTAACATCAATATCTACTTCAGTGGTGCTTTCAAGGTGTCGGATTTCTAGAATATCTAGATTCGAGATTGTGACTGTGCGTGCTGCCAGTTCGAATACCTCACCTGCGCGCACGCGATCATATGCTCGCTCGCCATCAACTTTGACTGCAGATACAGATGACGGGCGTTGTGAAATAGTCCCGACCATCGTTGAAAGAATTCTCTTGATTTCACCATCTTCAACTGCGTGAGCATCAGTACTTACAAGGACTTCACCTTCATGATCATCTGTCACTGTTGATGCGCCGAGAACAATTGTCGCGGTGTAGGACTTGTCGCCATCGGTGATGTACTGCAATAGCCGAGTGCCGTTTCCAAATCCAAGGACAAGTACACCGGTAGCCATTGGATCGAGAGTTCCGGCATGTCCAACCTTGCGCGTTCCCAGGGCTTTACGACCCATGGCGACAACATCATGGCTTGTCATCCCTGGCTCTTTATCAACGATCAGAAAGCCATCACTCATGTGAGAAGAGAGTCCTAATCTTCAATAACGCGTGGAGCTTTATATGGATCTTCAGCTGTTGGTTTTGCACCCATTCGCAGCTTTGCCACTTCAGCATCTAATGCGTGGACACGATCAAGAAGTGAATCCATCGCCTTAGCGCTCTCTGGAAGCCCATCTTCAATGAATTCAATTGTTGGAGTAATTCGTGTCTGAAGATCGCGTCCTACAGCCGAGCGAATAACACCCTTTGCGCTCTCCAAAGCGGCAGCAGTTGCTGCGCGCGCATCTTCATCACCGAGAACGGTGTAGAAAATTGATGCACTTTGGAGATCGCCGGTAACTCTGGCATCAGTTACTGTGACAAAGCCAAGACGCGGATCTTTAATCTTCGTCTCAAGCAGCTGCGCCACAACAACTTTGATGCGGTCGGAAACCTTCTGCGCGCGGTGTGATTGGCCCATTGCTATACGCGCTTCTTCTCACGCATCTCAAACACCTGGATTGTGTCGCCAATAGCCATCTCCTTGATGTTACCGACACCGATACCGCACTCAAATCCTTCACGGACTTCAGTGGCATCATCCTTGAAGCGCTTGAGTGAATCGATCGTAAGGTCGGCAACGATTACTTCGCCATTGCGAAGCAGGCGTGCGCTTGCATTACGACGGATGATTCCATCGAGAACGATTGATCCAGCGATATTTCCAGCCTTAGAAGATTTGAAGATATCTCGTACTTCAGCATTACCGAGGACGATCTCTTCAAACTCTGGCTTAAGGAGACCCTTAAGTGAGAGTTCGATCTCTTCGATTGCCTGGTAAATAACTGAGTAGAAGCGAACTTCAACGCCTTCTTGATCAGCAAAGATGGCAGTCTGTGGTTCAGGCTTAACGTTAAAGCCGATCACAACTGCAGTTGAGGCTGAAGCAAGTGTGATATCGCTCTTGGTAATTGCACCAACACCGCGGTGAATCACGCGTAGATCAACTTCTGCACCGACATCGAGTTGCATGAGTGCATCTTCGAGGGCTTCAACAGAACCTGAAACGTCACCCTTGAGGATGAGGTTGAGTGTAGAAATCTTGGATTGCTCCATGAAGTCTTCAAGAGAAACCTTCTTGCGAGCCTTAGCAAGTTGAGCGTTACGTTCTGCAGCCTGACGCTTTTCAGCAATCTGACGCGCGGTGCGATCTTCATCTGCAACAAGGAAGGTATCTCCCGCGCTCGGTACAGATGTAAATCCAAGAACCTGAACAGGACGTGATGGACCCGCCTCTTCGACGTTCTCACCATGCTCATCGAGCATTGCACGAACACGACCAAATGATCCACCTGCAACGATGGCATCACCAACGCGAAGAGTTCCGCGTTGTACCAACACTGTTGCAACCGGGCCACGACCACGATCGAGGTGCGCTTCAATTGCAACACCGCGAGCATCATCATTTGCTACTGCGCGAAGATCGATTGCCGCATCTGCTGTAAGAAGGATTGATTCGATAAGTGCATCGATTCCTTGTCCTGCCTTCGCTGAGACGTTTACGAAGATTGTTTCGCCACCGTACTCTTCTGCGACCAAGTTGTACTCGGTGAGTTGCTGGCGGACCTTATCTGGGTTTGCACCCTCTTTATCAATCTTGTTTACAGCAACAACGATTGGAACATCGGCTGCCTGAGCATGGTTGAGCGCTTCAATGGTCTGAGGCATGATGCCGTCATCTGCAGCAACTACCAAGACGGCGATATCAGTGACCTTTGCACCACGTGCACGCATTGCGGTAAACGCCTCGTGCCCTGGTGTATCGATAAAGGTAATCGCGCGGTTGATGCCCTCGTGATCATGGTGAATTTGATAGGCACCGATGTGCTGAGTAATTCCGCCTGCTTCGCTCTTAAAGACTTCAGTCTTTCGAATCGCATCAAGCAAACTGGTCTTACCGTGATCGACGTGACCCATCACTGTAACAACAGGTGGGCGGGCTACAAGCTCTGATGGATCAAGGGCTTCAAGCTCGCGCGCCAAGTCGATATCGAAATCTTGCAAGAGTTCGCGATCTTCATCTTCTGGAGAAACAACTTGAATAACGTAGCCAAGTTGTGCTCCGAGAATTTCGAAGGTATCTGCATCTACTGACTGAGTTGCGGTAACCATTTCACCTAAGTGGAAGAGCGCTGCAACCAACGCTGCTGGATCTGCATTGATCTTCTCAGCAAAGTCAGCAAGAGAAGAGCCGCGGCGCATACGAATTTGAGTCTTTCCGTCACCGTGAGGAATAACTGCGCCACCAAGTTTTGGTGCCTGCATGTTGTCGAATTCATCACGCAACGCTTTTCTTGATTTTGGTTTGCGCTTAGAAGATTTACTTGCATTCTTTCCAAATGCACCTGCTGCGCCACCGCGACCTGGACCACCGCGACCTGGTGCACCACTCGGTGCACGACCTGGTGTTCCTGCAGCTCCTGCAGAACCTGGACCACTTGAACGGTACGGACCACTTGAAGATGGTGCACCTGTTCCGGTGCGTGGTGGAAATTGTGAACCCGAACCAGATGTACCAGCGCCACCGGCAGGACGTGGAGAAGATGGACGCGCTGCAAATCCTGGACGAACAGAACCTGGACGAGGTCCTGACATTCCTGGACGAGGTGCGCCACTTCCTTGTGAACCTTGCGGACGTGCAGGTGGACGTGGAACCATGCCACTTGTTGAACCACTTGTCGAAAAGGGATTGTTACCTGGACGAGGTGGACGAGGAACTGCGCCACCTGTAGACCCACTTGTAGAAAAAGGATTATTTCCTGGACGAGGTGCTGGCTTAGCTGCATCTGTTGCAGGTGCACTCTCATCTGAAACCTGTGGTGCTGGTGCTGGTGCTGCTGCAGCTTCAGCCGCTGCTGCACGCGATGCTTTGAGTGCATCGAGATCAACGCCGAGTTCTGCTGCTAATTCAGCGGCAAGTGCGGGATCAACCTCTGTTGTCTTCTTCGCTGCGCTCTTTTTAGCCGCTGCCTTCTTGACTGGTTTCTTCTCTTCAGCGGGCTTTGCATCTGGGTATAGCGCAATTAACTTGCGGACTACCGGTGCTTCTACCGTTGATGATGCTGAACGGACGAATTCGCCCATTTCTTGGAGCTTTGCAAGAACTTCCTTGCTCTCCATGCCGAGTTGTTTTGCCAACTCATGTACGCGGACCTTTGACACTTTTCTCCTGTCTTGGCCCACATACGAATGTGAATGCGAGCCTTAGTTGAACGACCTCATAATTCTGACGAGCTCATTTGAGTTTCATAACTTTCGCATCCAATTCTGTAAGTTCATCGGCGATGAACTGTTGTAGTTGTGAGTGATCGAAATTGTCGGCAGTTTTAAATGCTGCCTTAAATGACTTTCGCTCTATTGCCTGAGTGACACATTCTCTATGTACCCACGCTCCCCGCCCCGGTAACTTTCGATCAGGGTCTGGAATAAGTACCAGTTCCTGCCGAACTTCCCGAACGAGCGTGTCTGTCGATGCAGGCTCATCCCAAGAATATTTCTTGCGACATGCAATGCATGTTCGTTCCACCCCCGCAGTCTATCTAAGAGGGGTCGATATTCCTAAACGTAGCCTGAATTTATGCGGGAGTAACGGGAGTGTCTGGGTGGATATCGATACGCCAGCCCGTCAAACGTGCCGCCAATCTGGCGTTCTGCCCATCTTTTCCAATCGCTAATGAGAGCTGGTAATCAGGGACTACAACACGAGCAGATCGCGAAAGTTCATCAACAATCTCAACAGATGTCACCTTTGCCGGTGCTAACGCATGTTTTACAAACTCTGCGGGATCTTCTGACCAATCAACAATATCTATCTTCTCGCCATGTAGTTCATCTGTGACTGCTCTAGAACGTGCACCCATTGGACCAATGAGTGATCCTTTTGGAGATACTCCAGCACGATGTGAACGAACCGCAATCTTCGTGCGATGTCCAGCCTCGCGCGCAACAGCCATGATCTCAACAATACGATCCTGAATTTCAGGAACTTCGAGTGCGAAGAGTTGTTTAACAAGCGCTGGGTGGCTGCGCGAAAGCATGATCTCTGGACCCTTAAGTCCTTGCTTTACTTCAACAACGAAACATTTGATGCGATCACCATGTTTATAGACTTCACCAGGAACTTGCTCCTGAGGCGGAATTCTTCCCTCAACTCGACCAAGATTGACATTGATCATCTTGGGATCACGACCCTGTTGCACTATTCCAGAGATGACATCTCCGACAGAACCTGTGAACTCACCAACAATTTCAGCATCGTTTGTCTCGCGCATCTTGAACTTGATGACTTGGCGAATAGCTGAAGTGGCGCTGCGAGCAAAGCCTTCAGGACAATCTTCTTCTTCGGCTACTCGCTCGCCCTCTTCGTTGTAGATCGGGATCAGGATTGCAACATCGCCGGTTTCACGATTGAGTCGTGAGAAGGCGCGCGGCTTAGCTTCAGGTAATTCGTTATAGGCGGTAAGTACGCCAAGTTCAATCGCGGTAATCAAAGCTTCGATCGGCATAGCTTTTTCGGAAGTCAGGGCTGCAAGTGCTTGCATATCTACATGCATTTACTTGTCATCCTTTCGATTAAATTCAATTTCAACTACTGCTCGTTTGATATCGCTCAGCAATACAGTTTGCTCAGTACTTTCTTTCTTAATCAAAACAGTCAGAGTTACATCGTTATCGGTATTTGAAAGAATTCGCCCTGTAACTTCACTGCCATCTAGCTTGATGATTTTGAGGAGGCGATCAACGTTCTTTGCAAAATGACGAGGTTTGGTTAGGGGGCGATCTACGCCTGGAGAAGTTACTTCAAGAGTAAATGGCGTCTCGCCCATAAAGGCTGCTTCATCGAGGAGTTCTGAGATAACACGAGAGACGCTTGTTACTTGATCTAAATTAAGTGAAACATCTCCGTCAACTATGCAGGTAACGATGCGATGGTTTCCAGGAGTAGCAACATGAACATCTTCTAGGTAGAAACCCTGATCCGATACTGCTGGTGTAACCAGTTCGGAAATCTGATCTTTAAGCGCCATAAGTGAGCCTACCTATTCGATTATTGTTAAGTTGTAAGGCTAAATTTATCACCACATCGTTATTGTGTCTAAACCCACCTTGAAAATCAGCGCAGTAGTTATAAAGAGGAAGATCTTTCGTACAAAGGTCGAACCGCCTCGAATCGCAAGGGTCGCACCGATCAAACCTCCGGCAACATTTGCTACCGCTAAGACCAGACCCACCTTCCAAAGAATTGAACCGTCAAGGCCGAAGACAAGAATTGCGCCGACATTTGTGCAGAGATTAATGACCTTAGCCATCGCTGAAGCATTGAGGAAAGCAAAACCCAAGACGGCAACCAGAATGAGAATCAAGAAAGATCCAGTACCGGGACCAATGAGTCCGTCATAGAAACCAATACCGCCAGCGGCGATTGAACCAATTCGCATCTGCTTCTTTGGTGAATGCTTGAGGGATTCCACCGCACCAAGTTGAGGACGCATCACTGTGTAGATCACCACGGCAATGAGGAGAATTACGATGATCGGCCGCAGCGCTTTTGTCGGTATTGATGACGCTAAAAGCGCCCCACCTATTGATCCGGTGAATGCTGGCAGAGCCATAGCGATAAGCAATTTCCAATTGAAGGTAATTGCTCGCCGATAGAGAAGTGTCGCCGCCGAAGTTCCAAAAACTGAGGTCAATTTATTTGTACCCAGCACCTCAACTGTTTCAAATTTAGGCAGGCCGATAAGAAGTGCTGGAAGCTGAATGAGTCCCCCGCCACCAGCCATGGAATCAATCAGGCCGGCACAAAAAGCGGCACAGATAAGAAATATGAGTGTGGTGAGAGTGATGTCGTAAAACACGAGCGCTAAAGCGAAGCTACGAGTTCGCAGATTGAAGTAACCGCTGAAGTAAGTGGGACTTCTTGCTTATCTCCACTCTTACGTACGCGAACTTCGACATTTCCTTGTTCGAGTGATTTTCCAACCACCACAATTACTGGATTGCCGATGAGTTCAGCATCCTTAAACTTCACACCAGGACTTGTTCCGCGACGATCATCAAGCATGACGCTAACGCCCGCAGCCTCTAATTCAGTTGCAATCTTTTCAGCCGTATCAAAGGGCAAATCTTCTTTTCCTGTAGCAACAATATGGACTTTGGCAGGGGCAAGCTCTGCTGGCCAATTTAGGCCGATCTCGTCATATGTCTGTTCAGCAATTGCAGCAACAGCTCGCGTCACACCGATTCCATATGAACCCATGGTGACAACTTGCGATTTACCGTTCTGATCTAAGACGGTGAGCGAAAGCGCTTCGGCATACTTGCGACCGAGTTGGAAGATATGACCAATTTCAATTGCGCGATCAATGATCACTTCTGTTGCACACTCTGGGCAAGCATCTCCAGCGCGAACTTCTGCAGCTTCGACGTAAGCATCCGGTGTGAAATCACGGCCATTCACCACATTGCGTGCATGGCGATCTTTCTTATTCGCACCAGTAACCCATGCAGTTCCAGGTGCAACGCGCGGGTCTGCATAAACTGTGATTCCGAGTGCTTGTGCAATCTGCGGTCCGATGTATCCCTTTACCAAACCTGGGAATTTTGCAAAGTCTGCATCTTCGAATGTGCGAAGTTCATGAATTCCGCCAAGATTTTCTTGGAATCGCTTGAGGTCGACTTCGCGATCACCTGGCACAAGAACTGAGATCGCCTTTCCATCTGCAATTAACATGACATTCTTTAAGGTGCTTGCACCGGTGAATCCGCCACCAAAACGTTCATTGAGGACTTGAACGAGTGAATCAATAGTTGGGGTGTTGGGAGTATCGAGCTCTTCAAGTGCTGGGGTCCCACTCGAATCAACAGGATTAACCTTTGTCACCATTGCTTCAACGTTTGCGGCATATCCACATGAAGGACAGAGCACATATGTATCTTCGCCCGTAGTGCAGGGCGCGAGGAATTCTTCAGATTTCGAGCCACCCATTGCGCCGGAAACTGCCTTGACGATGTTGTACTTAAGTCCAAGGCGGTCAAAGGTCTGAACATATGCATCGCGATGTTTTTGATAGGAAATATCAAGACCGGCATCATCGAGATCAAATGAATATGAATCCTTCATCACAAACTCACGACCGCGGATGATTCCACTGCGTGGACGTGCTTCGTCACGGAATTTTGTTTGAATCTGATAGATCGAAAGCGGAAGATCTTTATACGAGGAGTACTCGCCCTTGACCATCAAGGTAAACATCTCTTCGTGCGTTGGACCTAAGAGATAATCTGCACCTTTGCGATCTTGTAAGCGAAAAAGTGAAGGGCCGTACTCTTCCCAGCGATTAGTTGCCTCGTATGGCTCACGTGGAAGTAGTGATGGAAAGTGAACTTCTTGAAATTCCGCCTTATCCATCTCTTCGCGAATAACGCGCTCAATATTGCGCAGCGTGATCACACCGAGAGGTAGCCATGAGTAAATACCGGCACCGATTCGACGAATGTATCCGGCGCGAACTAAGAGGCGATGGCTTGCAACTTCAGCATCTGCTGGATCATCGCGCAGAGTACGTAAGAAGAGGGTGGACATTCGCAACATGGGGCGAGCCTACCTGAGACTCTATGGCTTTCTGCGCCTTTACTGCGTAAGAACTTCAGGCTTTCCGCTTGCAACTCCTGCAGCTTCCATCTCATCTGCAAGGCGCATCGCTTCTTCAATTAAAGTTTCAACAATCTGGGCCTCAGGAACGGTCTTAATGACCACACCCTTAACAAAGATCTGACCCTTTCCATTACCGGATGCAACGCCAAGATCTGCCTCGCGTGCTTCACCTGGACCATTAACCACGCAACCCATAACTGCAACACGTAGTGGAACAGTCATTCCTTCAAGGCCCGCTTGAACTTTTTCAGCCAATGTATAGACATCAACTTGTGCACGACCACATGAAGGGCAGGAAACAATCTCGAGTTTACGTTGGCGCAGATTGAGAGATTCCAGAATTGAAATTCCAACCTTTACTTCCTCTGCTGGAGGTGCTGACATAGATACGCGAATAGTGTCGCCGATACCTTCTGCAAGCAGAATTCCAAATGCAGTTGCAGATTTAATTGTTGCCTGGAAGGCAGGTCCCGCTTCAGTTACACCGAGGTGTAGTGGATAGTCACACTGAGCCGCCAAGAGACGATATGCGCTGACCATGGTGACAGGATCATGATGCTTTACTGAAATTTTGATATTTGAAAAGCCGTGTTCTTCAAAGAGGGAAGCTTCCCAGAGCGCAGATTCAACCAACGCTTCTGGTGTTGCCTTGCCGTACTTTGCGAGAAGGCGAGGATCGAGAGAGCCAGCATTTACACCGATTCGGATTGGGATTCCGGCATCTCCTGCAGCCTTAGCAACTTCCTTAACTTTGTCATCGAACTGCTTAATGTTTCCTGGGTTAACTCGTACTGCAGCACACCCAGCATCGATAGCAGCGAAAATGTATTTTGGTTGAAAGTGAATATCTGCAATGACGGGGATCTGGGATTTCTTAGCAATTTGCGCGAGAGCATCAGCATCATCTTGACTTGGAACTGCAACGCGAACGATCTGGCAACCGGAGGCGGTGAGCTCTGCAATCTGCTGCAACGTCGCATTTACATCTGAAGTAAGAGTTGTGCACATAGATTGCACGCTCACTGGATGGTCGCTTCCAACGCCAATCTTGCCCACCATCAGTTGCTTTGTCTTGCGACGAGGTGCGAGAGTCTTAAGCGGTGCTGAAGGAATACCGAGATCAACCATGGCGCTATTCTGCCCCAACTTTAGCCATTGAGCGAGATGGGATTGATTATGTCGGCTACAAGTAAGAGAAGAGTGAGCGCGATAAGAATCACCACAACGACGGCGGTGATAGGTGTGAGCACCTGCACATTAATTGGGGCAGGACGTGGGCGACCACGAAGGCGTGCAAAAAATGCACGGATCTCATCTGCGATTGCAACGGCAATGTGCCCACCATCGAGTGGCAATATTGGTAAGAGATTGAAGATTCCAACAAAGATATTAAGGCTCGCGATGATGAGTAAGAAGGTACCAATGCGTTGGTTCCAATTCTGATCTCCACTTGCCAGAGTTTCACCAGATACACGTGCAACGCCGACAACACCAACGAGCCCATCTATGTCGCGAGTTTCTCCACCAAATGTTTGACCCCAGAGCTCTGGAACTTTCGCTGGCAAAAGTGCAAGTGATTTAACAGACTGAACCATCATTGATCCAGTGATTGAGAATGATTCTTGACCCGCCTTGAGTATTCCAAATCTTTTAATACCAACTTCATTGACGACGCCGAGAACATAACGCTCTTCGCCACCAACATCGGTAAGACGTGGAGTGGCACGAAGTTCTACAGCTTGGCCGCTGCGAATAACTGTGAAGGAGAGTTCCCCGCCATTTGCAGCACGAATGAGTTCAACTCCTCGAGCCCAATCTGTGATCTCTTCCCCATTGATTGATTGAATCTCATCGCCCTGTTGGAAGCCTGCCGCAACAGCAGAAGATTCTGGAACTACCTCTTTAACAACAGAGGTCAGCGAGTTAACACCCACACCTGCCAGAAGTGTGAAGAGGAGAAGAATTCCTAAAACGAAATGAAGAAATGAACCCGCACCAAGAACAATGAGTTTTTTGGATGAGCGAGCAATATAGAAGGCGCGCGATTCCTCTCCGGGTTCCATCGCATCATCTGGAGTCATTCCAGAAATCTTGCAATACCCACCGGCTGGAATCGCCTTGATGCCGTATTCAGTCTCACCTTTACGGAAGGACCAGATGCGCTTTCCAAATCCTAGAAAGAATTCGGTGACCTTCATATTGAATTTACGCGCAGTGATGTAATGGCCAAATTCATGGACCATCACTGAGAGAAGTAGTGCAACAACAAAGGCAAGAATTCCTAAAATCTCCATTATCAGACCGCTCTCTTAATAACTTCGTGGGCTACGCGACGAGCATCATCTTCGATGGCACTGACATCGGCGAGATCGCGCAGAGACGATACTGCTGAGGGAGAAAGTTGTTGAACCACAGCATCGACTGTATCGATAATTGCTGAGTATCCGATGTGAGAATCAAGAAATGCTGCAACGGCGACCTCATTCGCTGCATTAAATATCGCCGGCAATCCCCCACCCAGTGATCCGCATCTCCGAGCAAGATCTACCGCTGGGAACTTCGCTGTATCGATGGGAGCAAAACTCCAAGTGGATGAAGCGCTCCAATCAATGGGGATGCTCGCCTTTGCTAAACGATCTGGGTAGCTCAGGGCGTAAGCAATCGGTCCCTTCATATTTGGTGGACTCGCTTGCGCAATAGTTGATCCATCAATAAATTCAACAAAAGAGTGAACTACTGATTGCGGATGAATAACCGCGTCGATCTGTGTGTACGGAATATCAAAGAGATAGTGCGCCTCGATTATCTCTAAACCTTTATTGACTAGCGTGGATGAATTAATTGTGACAACAGGTCCCATCGCCCATGTTGGATGTGCAAGCGCTTCGGCAACTGTGACAGTTGATAGATCGTCACGATCTCTAAATGGTCCGCCACTTGCTGTGAGAATGAGTTTGGAAACCTCGCTCTTAGTTCCAGATTTGAGTGCCTGCCAGAGCGCGCTATGTTCTGAATCAACGGGTAGAAGTTGGCCTGGTTTTGCAAGAGCCATCACCATGTCGCCACCCGCGACAAGTGATTCTTTATTTGCAAGGGCCAAAATATTTCCAACTCGCAACGCCGCCAGAGTCGGTGCTAATCCGATCGAACCAGTGATTGCATTGAGCACCACATCACACGTGATCGCTGCAACCTCTGTTGAGGCATGTGGACCATCGATGACCTGAACACCTGGCAGACCAAGCCGAACCTGATCAGCGTTATTGGTTACTCCGACAACGCTTACTTTGAATTTGGCTGCCTGCGCCACCAGAAGTTCAATGTTATTTCCGGCCGCCGTCAGTGCAACAACGCGAAATTGGCCCGGGTTTGCATCAATGATTTCGAGGGCCTGTACTCCGATTGAGCCGGTGGAACCAAGAATGACTACATCACGCATTGATTAACGGTCCAGAAGATTTTGAGTTGGTGAGTAAGTGCTGCCATTGCGACGTTTTGCAATTGCACTTAAGGCCTCAAGCACAACTCTATTTGCCAAGATGGCTGTAATGTCGGCTGCATCAAATGGTGGAGCAACTTCAACCACATCAATCCCAACTACAGGAAGCTCAAGACAGATGCGACGTACTGCCTCTAAGAGTTCGCGCGATGTCATTCCACCCGGTTCAGGTGTTCCGGTACCTGGTGCCATGCCGGGATCTACAACATCAATATCAACTGAGAGAAAGACTCCATCGCAACCATCGGTGAGCGTTGCAAATGATTCATCAAGCACGGCAGTTAAACCTCGGTGATGAATTTCAGTCATCTCATATGAGCGCATTCCTTGATCGCGCATCCATGCCAGTGTCACCGCGTCTGGCCAATATCCTCGAAGTCCAAGTTGTAAGAAACGATCTCCGCGAACATAACCTGCTTCAATAAGCCGACGCATCGGTGTTCCATGCCCAACAAGTGCACCCATTTGATCTTCACCCGTATCGGCATGGGCATCAAAGTGAATCATCGAGATTTTTCCATGACCGCGGTGATTGGCAATTCCTGCCACATCAGCGGATGCGATTGAATGATCTCCACCTAAAATCACTGGTATCGCACCCGCGCGAGAAATCTTCTCCGTGGCTTCACGCAAGATAGCAAGGGATGCGACGAGGTCTCCCCCTGGCATCATTAAATCTCCAGCATCAAGAACCTTAAGATCTTTCAAACCATCTGTGCGTAGCGCTAAATGTGGACGCGATGCATCGTGCGGTAAGTAATCTCCCCCGCGAATTGCCTGTGGGCCAAACTTTGCACCTGATCGATGAGATGTACCTGAATCTATTGGCGCACCAACAATGACGACATCTGCACCGGCAAAACTCGCTGGATCATCTAGATCACATTGAGCAATGCCAAGAAAGGTGAAATTTGGGCCGTACAAATTGCCATAGTTGACCATTTAAGAAACTTTACGCTTACGACTGACTACTTGTCCAACGATAACCAGGGCTAAGGCTAGGAAGAACATGGCAGAGCCGATCACATTCGCCTGGGCAGGAATTCCTCGTGCTGCAGATACATAGACAAACTTAGGAAAAGTTGTGACGGTGCCAGAATTAAAGTTAGTAATAATAAAGTCATCAAACGAGAGGCTAAATGCTAGGAGCGCCGCTGCTGCAATTCCAGGTGCCACTAGCGGGAGTGTCACTCTACGGAAAGTTTGGAATTCATTTGCATATAGATCCATCGCTGCTTGTTCTAAGCGTGGATCAAGGGAAGCGATACGAGCCTTTACTGTGACAACAACGAAGGACATGCAGAAGACTACGTGTGCAATCACTGTTGGCCAGAAGCCTGGGTTAATTTGAAATACAAGAAAGAGTGAGAGAAGAGATGCGCCAAGGACAATCTCAGGAGTTGCCATAGGTAAGAAGATCAGCAAGTTCGAGGTAGAGCGTCCCTTAAATGCATAACGACCGATAGCAAAAGCAATCATTGTTCCAAGGATGGTGGAGAAGATTGTTGCAAGTAGTCCGATCTTGATCGAATTACCCAATGCGGTACACACTTCAGGAGCACCGCAAGGATTCATCCAATTATCGAAGGTAAATCCCTTCCAGATGAGGTTTGATTTTCCGGAATCATTAAATGAAAAGGCGAAGGTATAAGCAACTGGAATAAAGAGATATGTGAATGCAAAAGCCATGTAGATGCGAATCAGGTTGCGACCAAACCAGCGCGAAATAAGAGCGCCCAATGGAAGAGTTGGGATCGTTGCATCTTTCTGCTTGACGTTCATACCAGCTCCTCCGTTCCGGCCTTACGGATATAGATGGTCACGAGAATCAGAATTGCCGCCATTAAGGTAAATGAAAGTGCTGCGGCAGTTGGATAATCAACAATCTTGAAATAGCGAGATTCGATCACGTTGCCAAGCATCTTCGTATTCGGGCTACCCAGAATCTGTGCATTGACGTAATCACCTGCCGCCGGAATAAAGGTAAGAAGAGTGCCTGCAACTACACCAGGCATAGAAAGCGGAAGCGTCACTTTGCGGAAAGTTGTAAATCCATTGGCGTAGAGATCACCCGATGCTTCAAGCGTACGTGGATCGATGCGATCAATTGAGGCGTAGAGAGGCAACGTCATAAATGGCAGGAAGTTATATGTCATACCCATTACAACAGCAAAGGATGTTGACGTAAGAGTGGTGTTCTCGCTGATAATTCCGATAGTTCGAAGAGAGGGAACTACAAATCCTTCTTCGCCAAGAATCTGTTTCCACGCCACTGTGCGCAGTAGAAATGAGGTAAAGAATGGCGCGACAACAAGTACAAGAAGGATGTTCTTATATTTACCGGCCTTGAATGCGAGAGCATAGGCGAGCGGGTATGAGATCAAGAGCGCCAATAAGGTTGCGATGATTGCATAGACAAATGAACGTGTGAACTGCTCACGATTTTCAATAAAAGCATCAAGGTAATTCGCAAAACGTAGAGTCTGTTCGTATTGCCCAGTATCTCCATTTTCAATACGCGTCTGAGTCGATGTCTGTGCCAAGTTCATGATGGGCAAAATGAAGAAGGTAAAGAGGAATGCGAAACCTGGCAGAAGCAGGAGGTAGGGAGTGCTGATCTTCTTCATCGCGTGAGTCTTTGACTACTCTTCGTCGAGATCTTCAGGCATTACTTCGGTGCCAGCTTCTGCATCTTCATCTCCACGCAGAGCGAAGGTAAATACCGGCTCCCAAGAAATATTGACTGCATCACCAATTTGGAACGGTGCAACTCCATCATCATTTTGCTCGAAGACCATGAGCTCTTGTCCCCAAGGCATCATCACTTGGTATTGAGTCGAGACGCCAATATAGGAAACATCTTCAATTTTTCCACCACTTAAAACATTGCCTGATGTAGGTGTTTGCAGAAGTGAAATGCGGAACTTCTCTGGACGAATGCCTGCAAAGATTGAGGAATCAACGGCATGTGATCGATTACGTGGAAGAGAAATCTTCTGTCCGAAGAGTTCTGCAACCAACGAATTTCCATCGTTTCCAACGAGTGAACCTTTGATTAAATTGGATTGTCCAAGGAAGTTAGCAACAAATGCTGTCTCTGGATTGTCATAGAGATCTGCAGGAGATCCCATCTGCTCAATCTTTCCTTCATTCATCACCGCGATCGTGTCAGCCATTGTCATGGCTTCTTCTTGATCGTGGGTAACGTGAACGAAGGTAAGTCCCACTTCCTTTTGAATCCACTTGAGTTCAATCTGCATCTGTCGACGAAGTTTGAGATCAAGTGCACCAAGTGGCTCATCAAGAAGCAGAAGTGCCGGGCGGTTAACAATTGCGCGCGCCAAGGCGATGCGCTGTTGCTGTCCACCCGAAAGCTGGGTTGGCTTGCGTTGGGCGAGGTGAGGAAGCTCAACAAGGTTGAGTACCTTGTTAACTGCATCATTAACATCTTTGATACCGCGACGACGTAGGCCGAAAGCAATATTTTCAAAGATTGTTAGGTGCGGAAAGAGAGCGTAATTCTGGAAAACAGTGTTGATGGGGCGCTGATATGGCTTTGTAGTGGTGATATCAGTAGAACCTAAGTGAATACTTCCAATGGTAGGTTCTTCAAGACCTGCAATCATGCGAAGCGTTGTGGTCTTGCCACACCCTGAAGGTCCAAGCAATGCAAAGAATGAACCTTCAGGGATGGTCAATGAGAGATCATCAACTGCAGTGAAGTCGCCATAACTCTTTGTAATTCGTGTGAGTTTTAAATCACCGCGAGCAGAGTTTGCGCTATCTGACACTTAGTTGCCGGCAGCCTTCTGGAAAGCTTCAGTCCATGAAGTCTCTTCAGCAGGTGTAAGTGAACGGAAGACAGAGAGGTTTGCCATTGTCTTCTCAGTTGGGAAGATGAATTCACTAGCAGCAAGTGCTGGATCAATCTTCTCCATCTCAGCCTGAGCACCCTTAACTGGTGTCACATAGTTAACGTATGCAGCTACTTCTGCAGCAATTGCTGGGTCGTAGTACCAGTTGATGAGTTTTTCAGCGCTTGCCTTAGCCTCAGCTGTTGCGGTGTAAGGAATCATCAAGTTATCGCCTGAGATAGTTCCGCCCGCTTCTGGAATTGCAAAGTCAAACTTGCCTTCGTTCTCTGACTTCAAGATAAACATATCGCCAGACCAACCGATAACCGCAACAGCATCACCAGCGGTGAGGTCTTCTGCGTACTCGTTGCCCTTAACGCCGCGGATCCAACCATCTGAGATCTTTCCAGCCAAGAAGTCAACTGCATTCATAAACTGATCTTCTGTAACTGTCTGTAGATCTACGCCTTGATGACGCAGGATAATTCCGACGGTATCGCGCATTTCAGAGAGAACAACAATCTTTCCCTTATTTGCTGGAGCGAAGAGATCATCAAGTGTGCGAACACCCTTTGGATTCTTTTCAACGTTCCAACCGAAACCACCCATGATGCCTTGCCATGTAAGTGACTGCTCGCGCATTGGGTCAAATGATGGTGAGGCAAGAGTGTCGAGAATATTTCCTGCATTAGGAATATTTGCCTTATCAAATTTCTGTGTGTAACCAAGACGGATCCAGCGAGCTGCCATCCAGTCTGTTGGAGTTACGATGTCATAACCGATATCTTCCTTGAGCTTAAGCTGCGCTTGAACTTTTCCAAAGAACTCATCGTTATCGTTGTAATCTTCAAAGTACTCTGCTGCAATACCTGTTGATTCGGTAAATGCTTCAAGTGTTGGATAGAGCTGTGTCTCTTCATCGTAATCAAGATAGAGAGGCCAGTTACCCCAACGAACAGAACCTGCTGATGCGGCTTCATCGCCACCGCTTGAACATGAACTCAGGAGCGCTGCTCCACCGAGTGCACCCGCGCCGGCAACAAGTGCACGACGTGAAAACTTAGAGTTGATAATTGCACTTGCTTCTGCTGACAGGGGTTTCTTAGGTGAATTAGCCATTGTGATGGGCTCCTTTTTATTTTCCGGAACAAGGGACGGTTGTGCAGGGCTCATTATGGAGCCGATTGGCCCTCATGGCCAAACTAATTTGAGCCAATGTCAGGTGAAATTTATTGCGAAATCTAGGCGTTGAGGTTGCTCATGACGTGCTTGATTCGGGTGTAATCCTCAAAGCCATAGCTGGAGAGATCCTTGCCATATCCCGAGCGCTTGTAGCCGCCGTGAGGCATCTCTGCGACCAAAGGAATATGAGTGTTGATCCAGACGCAGCCGAAATCGAAGGCCTTGGCTAGGCGCATGGCACGACCGTGATCTTTGGTCCAGATCGAAGATGCCAAGCCGTAATCGACGCCATTTGCCATAGCGATCGCCTCAGCCTCGGTTTCGAACTTCTGGATTGTGATGACAGGTCCAAAGATCTCGCTCTGGATTAATTCATCGCTCTGCTTGAGGTCTGCGATAACAGTTGGCGCGATGAAGTATCCGCCGAGAGTGTTGGCACTTGCACCAGCAACGACGCGAGCATGAGATGGAACGCGCTCAATAAATCCATTAACGCGAGCATATTGCGCTGCGTTATTGACAGGTCCAACAAGCACATCTGTATCTGGCATTCCCATTGCGATCTGATTTGTTGCTTGATCAGCAAGTAACTTCACCATCTCGTCATAGACACCGGCTTGTACCAAGACACGAGTTGCTGCGGTGCAATCTTGTCCAGCGTTAAAGAATCCAGCGATCGCGATTCCTTCAGCCGCTGCTTGAAGATCGGCATCGTTAAAGACAACAACCGGAGCCTTGCCACCAAGTTCTAGGTGAACGCGCTTAAGTGATTTGGCGGCAGCCCCTGCAACTTCCATACCTGCACGAACTGATCCTGTAATTGAAACCATTGCTGGAGTTGCATGATCTACCAGGAGTGCCCCTGTCTCGCGCTCACCGCAGATCACGTTAATCACACCATCTGGCAAGAATTCACTCATGATCTGCGCCATCAATACAGTTGATGCAGGAGTTGTATCACTTGGCTTAAGAACAACGGTATTTCCTGCGGCAATGGCAGGTGCCCACTTCCAGACAGCCATCATCATTGGGTAATTCCATGGTGTTACTTGAGCACATACGCCAACTGGTTCACGGCGAACAAATGACGTCATTCCGCGCATGTATTCACCGGCTGATTTACCTTCAAGGTTACGTGCAGCACCTGCAAAGAAGCGGATCTGATCGATCATAGGTGGAACTTCTTCAGATGCAGTCAGACCCATTGGCTTTCCGCAGTTTTCAGACTCAGTTGCTACAAATTCATCGGCTCGCGCTTCAATGGCATCTGCGATCTTAAGCAGTGCACGTTGGCGCTCAGATGGAGTCGAATCTCTCCATCCTTCGAATGCCACTGCGGCGGATTTCATCGCAAGGTCGACATCAGCAGTATTGGACTTTGGCGCGGTAGCAAAGGGTTGGGCGGTGGCAGGATTAATCAGAGTTGTGGTCTCACCAGATGTTGATTCAACAGACTTTCCATTAATGAAATTGGATAGCTTTTTCATAATTTACTCCTGCCCCTTTGTTGCTCGAACGAGTTGATCGCCGTGATCTTTTGGATGATTTGTGTAACTGGTGAGCCACTTTTCAATGGTGAACTTTCCGCTCTCTGAATGTTCTCCGGATTTTAAAAGATCTGATTCTTCAAGTCGCTTGATGACATCAAGAGATCCGGCACGCACTGCCGCAATGACTGCAATTGAGTTTTCAACTGGCGCATCTTTATATCCAAGCTTTTCGCACTCGGCCCATGCACCTTCGTCGTATCCCTGAATAACACTTCCTTCAGGTTCTGCAACTAGGCGACGAAGTCTGGCGTAAGACTGCGCCTCTGAATCTGACATATGGTGAATGATTTGACGCGCAGACCAACCGTTTTCGTGGTGAACATCTAACAGCTCGGGAGTCACTCCGCGTGCGAGGTTGAGAAAAAACTGCGTGGAACTTTCATAGGCGACTGCTGCTTCACGGATATCCATGGCGTCGAGTCTACTTATTCTTTTCCTTTTTCGGCAGCGGCTAATTGGCCACAAGCACCATCGATCTCACGGCCACGGGTATCGCGGACGGTGACCGGGACGCCGTAACTCTCCAAAATGCGCACAAACTCGGCCTCGTCTTCACGACGGGATGCGGTCCACTTGGAACCCGGGGTTGGGTTAAGTGGAATGAGGTTTACGTGCGCATTACGACTCTTTAGCAGGCGACCAAGTAGGTCAGAGCGCCACGACTGATCGTTAATGTCGCGAATCAGCGCGTACTCAATTGAGTATCGACGCCCGGTCTTCTTCTCATAGGCATCTGCTGCGGCTAGTACTTCGCGAACATTGAAACGATTATTGATTGGGACCAAAGTATTGCGAAGCTCATCATCTGGAGTATGTAGTGAAACAGCCAATGTGCAGTTAATGCCTTCATCCATCAACTTTTCAATTCCGTTGACTAAACCAACGGTAGAGACAGTGACAGAGCGAGCACTAATTCCCAATCCATCAGGATTTGGGTCTGTGATGTTACGAAGGGTGCGCACGACTGCGTTGTAATTTGCAAGCGGCTCCCCCATTCCCATAAAGACAATGTTGGAAAGTCGTGTTGGGCCACCAGGTAATTCGCCCTCAGCACACGCTCGTGCTGCGGCAACTATCTGAGCAGTGATCTCACCTGCTGTCAGATTTCGAGTCAGACCTGCTTGGCCAGTTGCGCAGAATGGGCAGTTCATTCCGCACCCTGCTTGAGAAGAGATACAGACGGTGACGCGATCTGTGTAACGCATCAAGACTGACTCAACGAGAGTTCCATCGTGGAGTTTCCACAAATCTTTACGGGTCATTCCGCCATCTGTTGTGCGAGTGGTAACCAATTCAATTAATTGTGGAGTGAGCGCATCGGCAATCGCCTGTCGCTGATCAGCAGGAATATCACTCCACTGTTCTGGTGAGTTCGATAAATGTGTGAAGTAATGGGTTGCAACTTGTGAAGCGCGAAATGGTTGGAATCCAAGTTCTTTAGCCCATTCTTTACGCTCTGCTGGAGAGAGGTCAGCTAAATGTTTAGGTGCCTTCTTCTTCTGATCAGGTTCATCGAAAATTAATTTGATCTCGGTCATGAAAGACGCTTCACGACTTCAAGTGCCATATACATAGCAGGGGCTGAGAAGATCGCGGAATCGATACGATCTAGAACTCCACCATGACCCGGCAAGAGATTCCCCATATCTTTAATAGACATATCGCGCTTGATTGCACTTTCGATGAGATCCCCCGATGTTGCAGTAATGACAATGAGCAAGCCAGCAGCAGCGCCATAACGCCAATCATCTTTAAGGATGTAATGGAAGGCGATCGCGCCACCAATTGTTGTGGCAATCAATGAACCAATAAGGCCTTCAACTGATTTCTTTGGGCTGATTTTTGGAGCAAGGCGATGCTTTCCAATCAATACTCCGACGATGTAGCCGAAGGTATCGTTACAGCCAATCAAGATTAAAAATGTCATGATCGCAGCAAGCCCATTGCTTGGCCGAGCGATCAAAACGATAAATCCTCCAAGAAATGGCAGGTAAAGCAGCGCTAACCCTGTTGAGCTCGCCCGCTTAACGAAATTCTCCGGGCCGTGGCGCAGAGAGAGCAGCAAGATGAGAGTAAACGCCGCAGCCATGGAAAGAACTAAGCCATTGATTCCTGCAAACCAGGTCGAAAGCGAGATCGTAACTACGGCAACTGCCAAGGTGCGGAATGAGTTAACAAATCCGACTGAGGTGAGCGCTGCCGAAAGTTCCTTAGTTGCTAAGACAAGGGCTAGTGCCACTAAGAATGCAAAGGCTGTACGTTCAAATGCAAGAGATAGCCAAATCAGTGCGATAAGGCTTAATCCGACAGCAATAGAAGGAAAGAGTTTGCGACCAGCACGAGCATTGATTGCTTCGTTAAATGAATGTAGGTCGCTCACGAGAAAATTGTTGAACTCTAGACTTCTAGAAGTTCGGTCTCCTTATGCTTGAGCAATTCATCAATCTTTGCAACGTGATCTGCAGTGATCTTCTCTAGCTCTTTTTCACCGCGTGCGAGATCGTCTTTTCCGATATCGCCATCTTTCTCTAACTTCTCCATAGCCTCTTTGGCGCTACGGCGAATATTGCGCATGGAAATCTTTGAATCTTCAGCCTTCGTCTTTGCGACCTTGATGTAATCCTTGCGACGTTCTTCGGTTAGTTGTGGGAAGTTAACGCGGATAACGACGCCATCTGTCTGTGGGTTAACACCTAGATCAGAGTCGCGGATTGCCTTTTCAATCGATGACATCGCACCTTTATCAAAGGGAGAGATAACTGCCATACGTGATTCAGGAATCTGAATTGAGGCAAGTTGAGAAAGCGCGGTGTAGGTCCCGTAGTAATCAACCATAATCTTGTTAAACATTGCTGGGTGGGCACGGCCAGTACGAATAGCGCCGAAGTCATCTTTTGCGACCTCAACCGCTTTATTCATCTTCGACTCAGCATCAGCTAAATGCGTTGCTACATCTGCCATTGTCTTATTCCGTCCCGTTAGTCGTTTGCTCTGAACTCATCGCTTATGCGACGAGTGTTCCAATCTTTTCGCCACGAACTGCGCGGCCGATATTTCCTGCTGTCATTAAATCAAAGACCACGATCGGAAGTGAATTCTCACGGCAGAGGCTAAAGGCTGCTGCATCGGCAACGGCCAATGACTTCTGCAGAACCTCATCGTAAGAAATTGTGTCGTACTTTGTCGCGCTCGAATCTTTGCGCGGATCTGCGCTATAGACACCATCTACGCCACTCTTAGCAAGAAGAAGTGCTTCTGCACCAACTTCAAGTGCACGCTGAGCTGCAACGGTATCTGTTGTAAAAAATGGCATTCCCGCGCCTGCACCGAAAATTACTACGCGACCTTTTTCAAGGTGGCGGATGGCTCGGCGTGGAACATACGGCTCTGCAACCTGTCCCATTGTGATTGCAGTTTGGACGCGCGTATCAACGCCCTCTTTCTCAAGAAAATCTTGAAGTGCAAGGCAGTTCATTACTGTTCCGAGCATTCCCATGTAGTCAGCGCGTGAGCGCTCCATGCCGCGCTCTGAAAGTTCTGCGCCTCTAAAGAAGTTACCGCCTCCAACAACAATGGCGATCTGGACACCTTCACGAACTACTGCGCTAATTTGTTTTGCAACATCTGCAAGAACATCAGGGTCCACACCGATGCCTTTTTCGCCACCAAAAACTTCTCCAGAAAGCTTAAGGAGCACCCGCCGATACGAACCTCTTGTACCGGGCATTGGGTGCTCCTCTCGCTTTTGTGAATCTTGTGCGTGAAGTCTACTGACCTACGCGGAATCGGTGGAACTTCTTGACGGCGGTTCCTGCCTCATCAAGGATCTGCTGAACGCTCTTCTTGGCATCCTTAGCGAATGCCTGCTCAAGCAAGCTAACTTCCTTGACGAATCCGGTGACGCGACCTTCGATGATCTTTGAAAGGGAAGCCTCTGGCTTTCCTTCCTCGCGAGCTGTTGCCTCAGCAACACGGCGCTCGTTCTCGATCAAATCTGCAGGTACATCATCGCGATGTACAAACTTAGGTGCAAACGCTGCAATGTGCTGCGCAACATCCTTACCAACTTCTGCTGCTTCCTTAGCAAGTGCGACGAGAACGCCAACCTGTGGTGGAAGATCTGGACTTGTCTTGTGAAGGTAGAGACCAACTGGTCCTTCAATCACTGCAACGTTACGAACTTCGATCTTCTCGCCCATTGTTGCATTGCCCTCATCGAGAACAGCCTGGACAGACTTTCCGTTAGACATAGTTGAGGCAAGGAATGCTTCAACATCTGCGCTCTTGGATGTCTGCAAGTGGTCAACGAGTTCATCACCAAGTGCGATAAAACGCTCACCCTTTGCAACGAAGTCAGTCTCGCAGTTGAGTTCTAGCATGACACCAAGGTCACCAGAAACTCGTGCAACGACTAGACCATTTGATGTCAGACGACCTTCACGCTTTGTAACGCCCTTAAGTCCCTTAACGCGGATGATATCTAGAGCCTTGTTGTAATCACCATCTGCTTCATCGAGAGCTTTCTTGCAATCGAGCATTCCTGCTGCAGTTGCTTCACGAAGACGCTTTACATCATCTGCTGTGTAGTTAGCCAATTGTTACGCCTCCGGAGTCTCTGCTGGAGCCGCTGATTCAAGTATCGCAGTTTCGAGTTCAGCAGTTGCAGTCTCTGCAGTTGCTGCTTCGACTGGCTTTACATCAGCTGAAGATGTTGTTGTGCGAGCCTTGAGGCCCTCTGCAATTGCATCTGTAATTACGCGTGTGAGCAATTCGATGGAACGGATTGCGTCATCGTTACCTGGAATCTTGTAATCAACTTCATCTGGATCACAGTTGGTATCAAGGATTGCGATAACTGGAATTCCTAGCTTCTTTGCTTCCTGAACTGCGAGGTGCTCCTTCTTGGTATCGACAACCCAGATTGCTGAAGGCAACTTGGTCATGTGACGGATACCGTCAAGGTTTTTGTGAAGCTTTTCGCGCTCACGACGAAGAACAAGAAGTTCTTTCTTTGTAAGCAACATGTCGTTAGCTGTCTCTAGAGCTTCAAGCTCCTTAAGACGCTGAATACGCTTGTAGACAGTTGGGAAGTTGGTGAGCATTCCACCCAACCAGCGCTCTGTCACGGTTGGCATACCAACGCGTGCAGCCTGCTGAATTATTGGCTGGTGTGCTTGCTTCTTTGTGCCAACGAATAGAACGTGGCCACCCTTTGCAACTGTATCTTTTACGAAGGCATACGCCTGATCGATCAAAGCAAGTGACTGCTGAATATCGATGATGTAGATGCCATTGCGTTCTGTGAAAATAAAACGCTTCATCTTTGGGTTCCATCGACGTGTCTGATGTCCAAAATGGACTCCACTGTCGAGGAGTTCACGCATTGTTACTCCTGCCATGACGGCACTCCTTTTTAGATCTCCTTGCGCGCGCAAAAGCACTCGCAGAAAATCTGCTCGGTTTATGACTTAACGCTTTGTTAAGTCCGTCGCACTTACAACGCCGACTGAACTCAAAGAGATCAGACCGAAGTGGCTTTCATTCCTTGCAAAGCAATTCATGAATAAGTGCTGAGAAGTCACCAATCTTGTGGATCGGTGCTGGGCGAAATTCTACCTGAGGAAAATGGGTGCAAAATCCCCGCAGCTAAGCGCGAGGATGTGCCTGTTTGAAGGCTTTTTGAAGTCTTTCAGTGGATACGTGGGTGTAGATCTGCGTAGTTGCCAGCGATGCATGGCCAAGAATTTCCTGGACGGTACGAAGATCAGCTCCGCCTTCTAAAAGATGAGTGGCAGCAGAGTGGCGAAGTCCGTGAGGCCCCATTCGTTCAACGCCTTCCAGCGCCGATAGCGCTTCATAAACCACAGTACGAACAGTGCGCTGATCGATACGTTTTCCGCGCGCTCCAAGAAAAACAGCGGTACCTGATTTATCTGAAGCCACTTGTGGTCGTGCGCTCTTAATCCACGAATCCAGTGCCTTCATTGCCGGATTTCCTAAAGGAATCGTCCGCTCTTTATTTCCTTTTCCTAAAACTCGAATCGTATTTCGCGAATAATCAATATCTGAAAAATCCAATCCGCAGAGCTCAGAAACTCGCGCACCGGTGGCATAGAGCAATTCTAAAATTGCTAAATCACGAACTGCCAGCGGTCCCTCTTCTTCACCGACACGTACTTCTAAAGCATCCATTGCAAGGGACGCGTCGGCCACCGTGAGAACTTCTGGAAGTGTGCGATGACCTTTAGGTGTGGCTAGAGAAATTCCAACATCGCTGGTGAGAAAACCTTTCTTATGTGCCCACTTTGTAAAGATTCGAATCGATACTGCGCGACGAGACAATGTGGTGCGCGCTCCCCCTTTGACCTGCTGATTAGCAAGCCATGAACGAATATGGGTAAGTGAGAGTTCAGCAAGATCAGTGACTTTCAGGGTCTTTAAGTGTTCGATCAAACTATCTAGATCACCTAAATAGGCACGGATCGTATGTACTGAAAGGTTTCGTTCGCGCTCTAGATGAAAAGCAAAGTCGTCACGTATCTTTTCGATCTCATGACTCATAACTCAAGGTTACTCGGGCTTTCGTCCTTGACGCAGTAAGCCGAAGGTGAGTGCATCTTCTAGCGCCATGGCAGATGCTGCAATAACGTTTTCATGTACGCCTACTGTGCTCCACTCCCCCTTGCCGTCAGATGTTTCAACGAGCACGCGTGTAATAGCGCCAGTACCAAGACGTCCTTCAAGGATTCGTACTTTGTAATCTGTAAGTTCTAGAACTGCAAGCTCTGGGTAGAGCGAGTTAAGACCATCACGAAGTGCGCGATCAAATGCGTTTACTGGACCATTTCCAGAACCGCTACAAGTGATCTCTTTACCCTGGGCGGTAACAGTTACTTCAGCCTTTGTAACAATTGATCCTTCGCTGCGCTCTGTTGTTGTGAGCCAGTGATCGATTGTGAAAAATGTTGGGCGCTTTCCTGCGAGTTCTTCATGCAGGAGAAGTTCAAAGGATGCATCGGCTGCTTCAAAGGTAAAGCCACGTGATTCCATCTCTTTCACGCGCTCAACTACACGACCAATCAGATCGCGGTCTCCCCCGAGATCAACGCCGAGCTCTTGCGATTTAAGTTCGATAGATGCACGCCCTGCCATCTCTGAGACCAACATACGCATATCGTTTCCGACAGATGCTGGATCTTCATGTTGGTAAAGGTTTGGATCAACCTTGATCGCAGATGCGTGGAGCCCTGCCTTATGTGCAAAGGCAGATACGCCTACATACGGCTGACGTGCAGATGGCGAAACGTTTGTTACCTCGGCAACTGCGTGTGAGATACGGAAAGCCTCACGTAGAGCGTTGGCAGGTAATACCGCCTTATCTTTCTTTAACTCTAGGTTTGCAATAATCGAAACGAGATCTGCGTTTCCTGTGCGCTCACCGTATCCATTGAGAGTTCCCTGTACGTGAGTTGCGCCTGCCTCAATGGCAGCCATTGAGTTAGCGATCGCACAACCCGTGTCATTGTGGCAATGGATTCCAAGGCGAGCACTTGATGCTTGCAGAACATCGTGAACAACCTGAGAAAGTTCGTCAGGCAACATTCCGCCATTTGTGTCGCAGAGTGCGATGACATCTGCGCCAGACTCGGCAGCGACGCGAACAACTTCAAGGGCGTAGGCGCGGTTGTTGCGATAGCCATCAAAGAAGTGTTCCGCATCTAGAAATACGCGCTGACCTTCCTGGCGAAGATGTGTGATGCTGTCGCGAATCATCTCAAGGTTTTCATCGAGTGAAGTCTTAAGAGCAAGATCTACATGGCGATCAAATGCCTTAGCAACCAGAGTTACTGCAGGCGCACCGCTATCGCGAAGTGCCCCAAGTAGGGCGTCATCTGCAGCCTTCACATTAGGGCGACGAGTTGCGCCGAAGGCAACAAAGGTTGCGTTCTTAAGTTTCAACTCTTTCTTAGCAAGTGCGAAAAATTCAGTATCTTTTGGATTAGCTCCGGGCCATCCACCTTCGATGAAACCCACACCCAAATCGTCGAGGTGGCGAGCAATTGTTAGCTTGTCGTGGACGGAAAGGTTTAGTCCTTCTTGTTGAGCACCATCACGTAACGTGGTGTCATAGATATGGAATGAGTCATCGATTGTCATTAAAGGACTCTCTTAACCCAGTTGTGCTTATCCTCAATGTTTCCGTGTTGAACTCCAAGTAAGTGATTGCGGATCTGCATGGTGATCACACCAGGCTGACCATCGCCAGTAACCCAAGTACCCATCGAGCTCTTTGCTTGGCCAATCGGTGAAACTACCGCTGCTGTTCCACATGCAAAAGTTTCGGTGATCTCACCGGATGCAATTCCTGCCTGCCAATCAGAGGTGCTGATCATTCCTTCTTCGACTTTATAGCCAAGATCTGCAGCAACGCTCAAGATTGAATCGCGTGTGACTCCTGGCAACAAAGTTCCGGTGAGCTTTGGAGTAAAGATTGTGGCATCAGCACCTTTTCCTTTAACAAAGTAAAGATTCATACCGCCCATCTCTTCAACCCATTTGCGCTCTACCGCATCTAACCAAACGACTTGGTCGCAACCTTCTTTTGCTGCAGCCTTCTGCGCGACAAGGCTTGCTGCGTAATTTCCGCCACACTTGGCTTCACCTGTTCCACCTTGTGAGGCGCGAACATATTCAGTTGAGATCCAGACAGAGACTGCCTTAGATGGATCAAAGTAAGCACCCGCAGGAGTTGCAATAAGAATGTAGGTCGCTTTATTAGAAGGGCGAACACCCAGACCTACTTCAGTGGCGATCATAAATGGGCGAATATAGAGAGACTCGCCTACTTTATTTGGAACCCAACCTGCATCTTGCTTAACAAGAGTTTCAACAGTTTCGAGAAAGAGTTCAACTGGCATTTCTGGAAGTGCCAGACGTGCAGCACTTCGCGCAAAACGCTTGGCATTTGCTTCAGGGCGAAAGAGTGCGATCCCACCATCTGGTTGGCGGTATGCCTTCATTCCTTCGAAAATTTCCTGTCCGTAGTGAAAGACAGCAGTTGCAGGATCTAATGAAATTGGACCGTAAGGAACGAGCTCTGGTTCGGCCCACCCACTCTTCTCATCCCACTGGCAGATAACCATGTGATCGGTGTAGTACTTACCGAAACCACCTTCAGCAACGAGTGCATCACGAGTTGCCGCATCCTTTGCCTGAGGGTTGAGAGTAATTTTCATTTTAGAGTAGCGCTAGGAGCGCATCCCCCACTTCTGTTGTGCTTCGCTTGGCATCGCCGCGCGTAGCAAGATCTTTCGCGACAGCCGCTTCAACATCACGAGCGGCTTGTGAAAGACCAAGATGATCAAGCATCATCGCAACTGACATCACAGTTGCAGTTGGATCAGCCAAATTCTCTCCAGCGATATCTGGCGCTGAACCGTGAACCGGTTCAAACATTGATGGAAATGCACCGGTTGGATTGATATTGCCAGAGGCTGCTAAACCGATTCCACCACAGATTGCAGCAGCGATATCGGTCAAGATATCTCCAAAGAGGTTATCTGTAACAACAACATCAAAGCGATCTGGATTGGTAACAAAGAACATTGATGCCGCATCCACATGCAAGTAATCCGTTGTGATCGTTGGATACTCTTTAGCGACATCGTTAAATGTGCGAGTCCAGAGGCTTCCGGCACGGGTCAAAACATTGTTCTTATGTACAAGGGTGAGCTTCTTGCGCTCACGCTTAGTAGCAAGTTCAAATGCATAACGGATGGCACGTTCGGCACCACGACGAGTATTTAGTGATTCCTCGGTTGCAATCTCATTTTCTGTGCCAAGGGCTAGAACACCACCTGCTCCAACATATGGTCCTTCGGTTCCTTCGCGAACAACAACAAAATCAATTGGCGCTTTTGTTGCTAGTGGTCCAGTGACTCCCTGTGCCAGGCGAGCAGGACGCAAGTTGATGTAGTGATCGAAGGCGAAGCGAAGTTTGAGCAATAGACCGCGCTCAAGGACTCCACTTGGCACAGTTGGGTCTCCAACAGCTCCGAGCAAGATGACATCGGATTTTGCGATCTCTGCCATCACGGAATCAGGAAGCACTTCTCCTGTGCGATGCCAATAACCAGCGCCAAGATCGTATTCAGTCTTGGTAAAAGTTGTGTCGTACTTAGCAGCAACTTTATCTAGAACGCGAATACCTTGAGCAACAACTTCCGGGCCAATTCCATCTCCAGCAATAACTGCAAGGCTAATATTTTTTGACATTAGCCCACCAAGGAGACAGAGCGAACGAGATCTGCTCCAATTTCCCTTGCAACAGATGCAGCAACGGATTCAGTGACAGATGAGTCGACGGTGATTGCCATAAGTGCACTTCCACCTTGTGCCTGACGAGCAACTTGCATTCCTGCAATGTTGATCTTGGCAGCACCAAGTGCGTTACCGACTGCGCCAACAATTCCCGGACGATCGGTGTAGCGCAAGAAGAGCAAGTTCTCTGTTGGTGGAAGATCGAGATCGAAGGCATCGATTGCGATGATCTTTTCAACTTTACGAATTCCCATCAACGTTCCATCAACCTTGATCGACTTTCCATTGCTTAAGGCAAGGTGAAGTGAAATCATGCTGCGATATTCAGGGCTATCAGGAGTCGTTGTCACATTTGAAGTGACACCTCGCTCGGCTGCAAGTCCTGGTGCATTCACATATGTGACATCTTCAGAACCTGCTGCAAGAAGTGCGCCCTTGAGTGCGCTGATTGCTAGAACAGATGAATCATGTCCTGAGATATCTCCCATGACTGTGATCTCCATGCTGACAGGGAGTTCTCCCGCCAAAGCTGTACCGATCTGCGCCATCTTCTCAACCAATGGAAGTGATGGACGGATCTCATCGTGGATTGCTCCACCCTTAACGTTAACCGCGTCAGGTACAAGTTCACCGCCGAGCGCTTTACGCACTGAGACAGCAACTGCAATACCGGCACGCTCTTGAGCTTCATCTGTAGATGCTCCAAGGTGTGGTGTTGCAACAACCTGATCGAGTTCAAATAACGGTGAATCTGTGCATGGCTCTGTTGCGTAAACATCAAGACCGGCACCAGCAACTCGTCCTTCTTTGATTGCGTTATAAAGGGCAGTCTCATCAAGAACTCCACCGCGGGCAGCATTGATGATGCGTACTTCTGGCTTTACCTTCTTCAGCGCTTCTTCGCCAATGAGATTTGCTGTCTCTTTCGTCTTTGGAAGGTGGATAGTGATGAAATCACTACGCTTTAAAAGATCATCAAGTTCAACTAACTCAACATTTAGTTGAGCCGCACGTGCTGGTTGCAAATATGGATCGTAGGCAATCACGTTCATGCCAAATGCCTGCATGCGGTGAGCAACAAGTTGTCCGATGCGACCAAAGCCAACGATGCCAAGAGTCTTCTCGAATAGTTCTGCACCTGTGTACTTAGAGCGCGCCCACTTTCCGTTGCGCAAAGCAGCATGAGCAGGTGAGACAAAGCGCGCAGATGCCAACAAGAGTGCGATGGCAAGTTCTGCTGCCGAGACAATATTTGACGTTGGAGCGTTAACAACCATGACACCTGCTGCAGTTGATGCAGGGATATCAACGTTATCTAAACCAACACCGGCACGAGCAATTACACGTAAGCCCTTTGCTGCAGCGATCGCCTCAGCATCCATCTTGGTTGCAGAACGAATGAGAACCGCATCGACTCCCTTGCCGAGAGCTTCAAGGAGCTCGGCTCGGTTTGCGCCATCACAGTTACGTACTTCAAAGTCAGGACCTAACGCCTCAAGCGTTGCTGGACTTAACTCTTCTGCAATAAGAACTACTGGTTTAGCCACGTGATGCGCTTCCTTCTTGGTAATCGTCCTTGTTGGTGTTCTTCATCCAGCTAAACATCTTGCGAAGTTCGCGTCCGACACTCTCAATGGGGTGTGTCTCGCCCTTTGCGCGAAGTGCCTTAAATTCTGGCGCTCCTGCTTCTTGATCATCAATAAAGCGCTTAGCAAAGGCACCTGATTGAACATCAGCAAGAACTGCCTTCATGTTCTCTTTTACGCGAGGATCGATAACGCGTGGACCTGAGACGTAATCTCCGAATTCAGCGGTATCTGAAACCGACCAGCGCTGCTTTGCGATTCCACCTTCATACATCAAGTCAACAATGAGCTTGAGTTCGTGGAGACATTCAAAGTACGCAACCTCTGGCTGGTATCCAGCTTCAGTGAGAACTTCAAAGCCGTACATCACTAGTTGTGAAGCACCGCCACAGAGAACTGATTGCTCGCCGAAGAGATCGGTTTCGCACTCTTCAGTAAATGTTGTGAGGATTCCGCCTGCGCGAAGTCCGCCGATTGCCTTTGCATATGAAAGTGTCAAAGGCCAAGCACTCCCTGTTGAATCTTGTTCAACTGCGACGATTACTGGGACTCCGCGTCCTGCAGAGTATTCACGACGCACCAAGTGTCCTGGACCCTTTGGCGCAACCATGCAGACATCAACATTTGCTGGTGGTGTGATGTAACCAAAACGAATATTAAATCCATGACCAAAGAAGATCGCATCCCCTGCTTTGAGGTTTGGCTCAATTGAATCTTTGTAGATGTGGCGCTGAACGTGATCAGGTGCCAAGATCATGATGACGGTTGCTTCCTTAACTGCTTCAGCAACGCTTGTTACGCGAAGGCCAGCTTCTTCAGCCTTTGCGCGAGATGGCGAACCATCCTTAAGACCAACTCGAACATCAACGCCTGAGTCACGAAGACTCAATGCGTGTGCATGGCCTTGTGAGCCGTAACCGATGATCGCGACCTTGCGACCCTGGATGATTGAGAGATCTGCATCCTCTTCGTGATACATCGTTGCCACGGTATTTCTCCTTTTTCGTTGTTCTATCGAGATCTAGTTTAGTTCTGATAATCGGGTTGAGTGTCGTGCTTGGTATTGCTGATCGCACCTTCGAGGACCTCTTCGATGCGTATTACATTTATTAACTTGTCCAACTGGGCGATCACTTGCTCTAGAGAGTGACCCTCGACACTTACTTCGATGATCATCTTGGAAATCTTTGGATTCTCAGTTGGCCCCACAACCAGTGAATCAATGTTGTAGGTACGGCGAGCAAAGAGTCCGGCAACGCGTGCGAGTACTCCAGGTTCGTTTTCGACGAGAACTTCTAGTTTATGAATGGCCATTAGAGCTCCTGTGAATCCCAGTCGGGCGCAGTAGCGCGAGCGATCATGATGTCATCGTTAGAAGTACCCGCAGCAACCATTGGCCAAACCATCGCATCACGATGAACTCGGAAATCAACAACTACAGGTTGATTATTGATTGACATCGCCTTTTCAATTGTTGCATCAACATCTTCTGGACGCTCACATGCAAGACCAACACAACCCATCGCCTCTGCCAACAATGGGAAGTTAGGCACGCGCTTTGACTCAAGGCTGGTATTTGAATATCGACTGTCATAGAAGAGGGTCTGCCACTGGCGAACCATTCCAAGGCTTTCGTTATTGATAATCGCAATCTTTACTGGGATGTTATTGAGTGCACAGGTAACGAGCTCTTGATTTGTCATCTGGAAACAACCATCGCCATCGATAGCCCACACTGTTGTATCTGGGGCGCCAACTTTTGCACCCATTGCAGCAGGAACTGCATAGCCCATTGTTCCCGCGCCACCTGAGTTGAGCCATGTGCGAGGCTTCTCATACTTCACAAATTGTGATGCCCACATCTGATGCTGACCAACACCGGCCGCAAAGATTGTGTCAGGACCACAGATTTGGCTGAGGCGTTCAATAACAAATTGCGGAGAGAGTGAACCATCTGCTGGAACGTCGTATCCCAATGGATAGGTCGCACGTAACTTATTCATTGACTGTAACCATGGTGTGAGATCTGCAGAGTTCTTTGCAAGGGCTGCTTTAAGAGCTGGAATCAGCGCTTTCATCGTCTCGCGAACATCACCGATGACGGGAACATCCGCGTAACGATTCTTACCAATTTCGGCAGGATCAATATCTGCGTGAATTACCTTGGCATTGACAGCAAAGGTAGATAGCTTTCCAGTAACGCGATCATCAAAGCGCGCACCTAAAGTGATAAGTAGATCAGCCTTTTGTAGCGCGGTTACTGCGGCAACTGTTCCGTGCATTCCAGGCATACCCATATGCAATGGATGTGAATCAGGGAAAGCACCACGTGCCATAAGAGTTGTCACAACTGGTGCACCAAGAAGCTCGGCAAGTTCTAGAAGTTCGCGAGAAGCATTCGCCTTAATGACACCGCCACCAACATAGAAGACTGGTTTATGTGAAGATGCGATGAGCGCTGCTGCATCATTGATTGCACCCTGGTTTGGCATCACCTGTGGCTTGTACCCGGCTAATTCAATACTTGCTGGCCAGTTATAAGTCGTCTCTTTCTGCAAGGCATCTTTTGCAATATCGACAAGAACGGGTCCAGGCCGTCCAGTGGTCGCGATATGGAAAGCCTGAGCAATTACGCGCGGGATATCGTCAGGGTTGGTAACTAGAAAGTTATGTTTTGTGAATGGCATTGTGATGCCGCGAATATCTGCCTCTTGAAAGGCATCTGTTCCAATTGCAAGTGATGGAACCTGGCCCGTGATTGCAACCATTGGAACTGAATCCATAGCAGCATCAGCCAAAGGTGTTACTAAGTTTGTGGCTCCTGGTCCAGATGTTGCAATACACACACCAGCGCGACCTGTTACTTGGGCATATCCAGTTGCGGCATGGCCTGCACCCTGTTCGTGACGAACCAAGATGTGGCGAATTGTTGAGTCGAAGATTGGATCGTAGGCGGGAAGAATCGCACCGCCAGGAATGCCGAACATGACGTCCACGCCTGCTGCTTCAAGGCTCTTCACCAATGAAGTAGCTCCATTCATTGTTGCGCCGTTTGCTGTTGGTACATGTGCCATCTCTTCGTACTCCTTTCGCTATTTCGTAATCTCGTTCAATCTCATTAAATGAAAAAACCCTCAGTGACCTGAGGGCGCGCGTGACAAAAAGGCACGCGCTATCGAATCACCACCACTGATGAAGCGAGAGCGCGAGTTGTTGTCATAGCCATATTCTCCAATGCCAAGGGCAAAGCGTCAAGACGTGAGATGAGCATCTCACAATATGAGAGCGCTCGTAGAGAGGGCGTTAGTCGCAGACAGCCCCGCGAGAGGCAGTACCCACAAGCCGTGAATACTTATTGAGCACGCCACGGGTGTATTTATGTGGCAGTGGCTTCCATCCAATTTTGCGGGCCTCTAACTCTGCTGGCTCTACCAAGAGATCTAGCGTGCGATTGGTGATATCGATTCGTACGATGTCGCCATCTTTAATAAATGCAATCGGCCCGCCGTCAACCGCTTCTGGCGAAACGTGGCCAACACATAAACCTGTTGATCCTCCAGAGAAGCGACCGTCGGTGAGAAGAAGTGTTGATTTTCCAAGACCTGCACCTTTGATTGCGCCGGTGATCATTAACATCTCGCGCATTCCAGGTCCACCCTTTGGGCCCTCGTAACGAATCACAAGTACATCGCCAGCTTGAATAGTTCCATTTTCTAACGCATCCATTGCAGCTTGCTCGCGTTCGAATACTCGAGCGGGACCTTCAAAGCTAGTAATACCTATTCCAGCTGTCTTGCAAACTGCGCCTTCTGGTGTGAGCGATCCACCCAAGATTGTGATTCCGACATCTGTAGAAAGTGGGCGATCGATCCCGCGCAAGACATCTCCATCTGCCAGCGGTGGATTGATATCGGCTAAGTTTTCAGCCATCGTCTTTCCGGTGACTGTCAGTGTATCTCCATGGAGATAGCCAGCATCAAGCAAAATCTTGAGCACTACAGGGATGCCACCAACTCGATCTACATCCGACATAACAAATCGTCCAAATGGCTTGAGATCTCCTAGTAATGGGACCTTTGAACCGATGCGATGGAAATCTTCAAGAGATAACTCAACGTCGGCTTCATGTGCAATTGCCAATAAGTGCAGCACAGCATTTGTGGAACCACCGAGTGCCATCAAGATTGTGATCGCATTCTCAAAAGCCTTCTTGGTGAGAATCATGCGTGTTGTAATTCCAAGTTTAATGAGGTTAACGACTGCCTCACCGGATGCGATGGCATAGGCATCACGTCTGCGATCAACTGCAGGAGGTGCTGCCGATCCTGGTAACGAAAGACCTAACGCCTCACCAATTGCTGCCATTGTGTTCGCTGTATACATTCCACCGCAAGCACCTTCGCCCGGGCAGATTGCGCGCTCAATTTGGTCAACGCGATCTTGAGTAATTAATCCGCGCGCACATGCACCCACTGCTTCAAATGCATCAATGATCGTCACATCTTTTCCATCTACTTGGCCAGGAAGAGTTGACCCGGCGTAGACAAATACTGCAGCAACATCTAGGCGAGCAGCCGCCATCATCATTCCTGGAAGTGATTTATCGCATCCAGCAAAGGTGACCATTCCATCAAATCTCTCAGCTTGCATGACGGTTTCAACTGAGTCAGCAATTACTTCGCGAGAAACGAGTGAGAAGTGCATACCTTCATGTCCCATTGAAATTCCATCTGAGACTGAGATAGTTCCAAATTGCATAGGGAAACCACCAGCACTCAAGACGCCTTCTTTAGAAGCTTTAGCCAGTCGATCGAGTGAGAGATTGCATGGGGTGATTTCATTCCATGAAGATGCAATACCAATCTGTGGTTTTACCCAATCTTCATCACCCATACCAACAGCGCGCAACATTCCACGTGCAGGGGCGCGTTCTAAACCATCAGTGACAATTCCAGAACGCGGCTTCATCTTCGACATGAGATAATTCTAGCCTTAAACCAATCCATCTTTACCTTTCTTGAGGAGCACTTACCTGTGTCACAAAAGTCTGAAAACCTGTCCGGGCTAGATCCAAATCGCTGGCGTACCTTATTTGTTGTCGCCATCGCCCAGCTGATGGTCGTCCTTGATTCATCCATCGTCAATATTGCAATCCCAAGCGCTAAGGCAGATCTTGGGATTACTGATGCAAATCAGCAATGGGTTATTACTGCATACACATTGGCATTTGGTTCGCTGCTTCTAATCGGTGGACGTATCGGTGACTTCATGGGTCGCAAGAAGATTTTCCTAGTTGGTCTCATCGGTTTCGCTGCTGTATCAGCACTTGGTGGAATTGCTTCAAATCAAGAACTTCTATTTGCAGCTCGCGCACTTCAAGGAGTCTTCGGTGCGCTCCTAGCGCCTGCAGCACTTGCAATCATCAGCGTTACTTTTACAGTTCCTGCAGAGCGTGCAAAAGCATTTGGCGTTGTCGGTGCAATCTCAGGCGGAGGTGCTGCCATTGGTTTGATCCTTGGTGGCGCGCTCACTGAATACTTCTCATGGCGCTGGTGCTTAGGCGTCAACGTTCCTATTGCTCTATTGGCTGCAATCCTTGCAATTAAGTATGTGAAGGAATCAAAGGCTGAAGGCGAACATAGTTATGACATTCCGGGTGTATTTACTGCAACCGCCGGTCTCTTCTCGCTCACCTACGGATTCAATGAAGCCGCAACAAAGGGTTGGTCTGCGAATTCAACTATTGCATTCTTAGTTGCTGCATTTATTCTCCTCGTTCTCTTTGTGATCGTTGAAGCTAAGGTCTCTAATCCAATGATGCCGCTTCGCGTAGTCACAGAGCGCAACCGCGGTGGCTCATACCTTGGATCACTCATCGTGGGTGCGGGGCTATTCTCAATGTTCTTATTCCTTGGACTTTATTTGCAGATAATCCTGGGCTATTCACCACTTAAATCAGGCTTTGCATTCTTGCCATTTACAGCCGGAATAATTGTCTTCGCTGGAATTGCATCTCAGTTACTACCAAAGTTTGGTCCAAAGCCACTGATGGTCCCTGGTCTCGTCTTTGCAGGTATCGGTCTGCTCATGCTGACGATGATCACTCCAGAAACGTCATATATAACGCACGTATTGCCTTCACTACTCATCATGAGCTCAGGTATGGCGTTGGTCTTTATCCCACTTACATCAACATCGCTCCACGGTGTAAGCAACCAAGACACTGGAGTTGCAAGTGCGATGATCAATACCAGCCAGCAAGTTGGTGGATCACTCGGAACGGCTCTACTCAACACTGTCGCAGCAACTGCTGCAACCAGCTACGTCATCGCCAATAAAGAAGTGGGCGTTGACTTTCCTGGCATGGCGCAGAAGTTCTATCCATACGGAATCACTCATGGATACACCGTTGCATTTACTGTAAGTGCAGCGCTCTTGTTTGCAGGCGCTGTCGTGCTCTTCTTCTTCATCAACATCGGAAAAGAATCACTCGTTGAAACAGAAGGCGTGATTACTCACTAATTACGAAGTGGCTTGACCCCGCTCTATTGACCTAAGTGGCCAAGTAGAAGCTCACGAACTCGTGCAGCATCTGCTTGGCCCTTTGTCTCTTTCATGACTGCGCCAATGAGAGCACCGGCTGCCGGGATATGTCCGTCACGAACTTTCTGCGCTGTATCAGGTTGATCCGCGCAAACTTTTTCAATTGCGGCCATGAGGGCGCCATCATCGTTAACAACTTTGATTCCACGCTTTGCAACAACTTCGGCAGGAGAGCCCTCCCCTGCAATAACGCCTTCAACCACTTGGCGGGCAAGCTTGTCTGTGAGTTCACCCTTATTTACAAGAGCGACGATCTCTGCGACATCTGCTGGAGTGATAGAAAGTTCTGCCACCGCAACTTCTTTATCGTTGGCAATACGTGAGATCTCGCCAAGCCACCATGAACGAGCCTTTGTTGGATCTGAGCCGAGCAACACAGTTGCTTCAACAATGTCGAGCACATCAGCGTTAACCATTGCTGACATCTCTTTATCGGGAACGTTCCACTCTTCCTTCAAACGCTTGCGACGAAGTGATGGTCGCTCAGGAAGTGCTGCGCGCAGCTCTTCAATCCATGCTGCATCTGGTGCAACAGGTACTAGATCTGGTTCTGGGAAGTATCGATAATCCTCGGCTTGTTCCTTTGAACGGCCAGAGCGAGTAAGGCCAGTATCTTCTTGGAAATGTCGAGTCTCTTGCTTTACCTTCTGACCAGCATCGAGAAGTTCTGCATGGCGAATCATTTCACCGCGAATAGCGCGCTCAACTGAACGAAGAGAGTTCACATTCTTTGTCTCAGAGCGAGTTCCAAGAACTTCTGATCCCATTGGCTTAAGAGAGACGTTGGCGTCGCAACGAAGAGAACCTTGCTCCATCTTCACATCAGAGACACCAAGACCACGCAAAATATCGCGAAGTTCGGCAACGTATGCACGAGCCACTTCTGGTGCGTACTTACCTGTGCCAGGAACAATCTTTGTAACGATCTCCACCAAAGGAATACCGGCACGGTTGTAATCAAGGAGCGAATAATCAGCGCCGTGGATTCGACCGGTAGCGCCACCAACGTGAAGTGATTTACCTGTGTCTTCCTCCATGTGTACGCGCTCAACTTCAATGCGGAATTGGCGTGGGCCTTCATCGGTATCGATCTCTACATCGACATACCCATCAAAACAGATGGGCTCGTCATACTGTGAAATCTGAAAATTCTTAGGCATATCTGGATAGAAATAGTTCTTGCGCGCAAAGCGGCTATAAGGAGCAATCGAACAGTTAAGGGCAAGACCAATCTTGATGGTGGACTCGATGGCAGTGGCGTTAACAACTGGAAGTGCACCAGGAAGTGCCAGACAGACAGGACATGTCTGTGTATTTGGTTCCGCGCCAAAAGTTGTACTGCAAGAGCAGAACATCTTTGAATGAGTATTGAGCTCTACGTGAACTTCTAGACCTAATACTGGATCGTACTTTGCGACAACTTCATCGTAAGAAATAGCCATTACTTGCTACCTCCTAGTGCCGGAGCCTTTGAAATCAAATGTCCGCCCCATTGTGAGACGAGTGCTGCTTCGAGTGCGCTACCAACTTGGTAGAGGCGAGCATCTTCCATCGCAGGTGCCATGATTTGGAATCCAACTGGAAGGCTATCTTCATCAGCGAGCCCTGCAGGAAGACTCATTCCGCAGATACCTGCAAGGTTTACTGGGATTGTTGCGACATCACCCAAGTACATTGCGATTGGATCATCTGACTTTTCACCAATTTTAAATGCAGTTGTTGGCGCAGTTGGTGATACCAATACATCAGCTTGTGCAAATGCTTTTGCATAATCTTGGATAATCAATGTGCGAATCTTCTGTGCGCTGCCGTAGTAAGCTTCATAATAACCTGATGAGAGTGCGTAGGTTCCAAGAATGATGCGACGCTTTACTTCGTGACCAAAACCAGCATTGCGCGTTGCATTCATTACTGATTCAGCAGAAGCCCCATCGCTATCTCCTACGCGAAGGCCATAACGCATGGCATCAAAGCGAGCGAGGTTAGAAGAACACTCAGATGGTGCTATTAGGTAATAGGCAGCAAGTGCGTACTCAAAACTTGGGCAATCAACTTCTACGATCTGCGCGCCGAGTGATGCTAGAACCTGAAGTGATTCATCAAAGCGAGCCTGTACGCCACTTTGGTATCCCTCTCCCTGGAGCTGCTTGATAACACCAATTTTCATTCCCTTAACGTCACACTTTCGTGCGGCGGCAACTACATCAGGAAAAGTTCCGTTGATGCTTGTTGCATCTTTTGGATCATGTCCTGCCATCACATCGTGCAGGAGTGCCGTATCTAAAACAGTTCGACCAAAAGGTCCCGCCTGATCAAGGCTTGATGAATATGCAATAAGTCCGTAGCGAGAGACTGCGCCATATGTGGGACGCACTCCGACGATTCCTGTTAGCGCTGCAGGTTGTCTAATTGATCCACCAGTATCTGATCCAATTGCCAGCGGTGCTTCATAAGCACTTACCGCTGCTGCAGATCCACCACTTGAACCACCTGGTGTGCGTGCTAAATCCCACGGATTAAATGTTGGACCGTAGGCTGAGTTTTCCGTCGATGAACCCATCGCGAACTCATCCATATTGGTTTTACCCAAGATGACGATTCCCGCATCTTTAATCTTTGAAACAACGGTCGAGTCATATTGAGGCTTCCAGCCCTGCAGAATTTTTGATCCAGCAGTAGTTGGAATACCTTCTTGAGTTAGTACATCTTTAAGTGCAAGCGGAACACCAGCCAGTGGATGTAGTTTCTTTCCAGAAGTGCGATCTGCATCAACTCGTGCAGCTTGTGCCAGCGCACCTTCTGCATCAACGTGAAGAAATGCCTTCACTGAAGAATCCACATCACCGATGCGATCTAAATGTGCTTGCGTTAATTCTGTTGATGTCACTTCACCCTTTGTGAGGGCATCTGACATTGCTGCTGCACTCTGTGTAATCACTCGGCTTCACCAAGAATCTGTGGAACACGGAATCGTAGTTCTTCCTGTGCAGGTGCACCAGAGAGCGCTTGCGTTGGTGTAAGGCTTGGCTGAACTACATCTTCACGAAATACATTACGAATGGGCTGCGGATGAGATGTGGGTGCGACTCCATCGAGATCAACTTCCTGAACACGGGCAACAGCATCAAGAATCACTCCAAATTGTGAGGCAAGGCTTACGAGCTCTTCTTCGCTCATCTCAATACGGGCAAGGGCTGCCAACTTTGCGACATCATCACGCGACAGGCTGCTCATGGTGTGGAGTCTATAAAAAGAAGTGCTTAAGAGCGAATTTGTCCGGTTCCAGTGACAATCCACGTAGTAGTCGTCATGGCCTCTAACCCCATAGGGCCACGGGCGTGAAGTTTTTGATTTGAGATTCCAATTTCTGCGCCAAATCCCATCTGCTCACCATCTGTAAATCGAGTGGAAGCATTGACCATCACTGCTGCGCAATCCGACATTGCGATGAACTTGCGTGCACTCTCTTTATCTTCAGTCACTATCGCTTCTGTGTGCTGAGTGCCAAAGGTTGCAATGTGGTCGATAGCGCTTTCTAGCGAATCTACAACTCCCACATTCATTTCAAGGACGCCGTACTCAGTCCCCCAGTTTTGGGCAGTCGCGCGAGAGACATCTATCGAAAGTGTCTTTGCAATCGACTCTGCAGTTTCATCGCAATGAAGCAATACACCAGCGCCATGGAGTGCGGTCAACAAAGTAGGTAGGAATTTCTCCGCGACAGATTTATGAACGAGCACTGTCTCAGCGGCATTACAGACACTTGGTCTGTGAGTCTTTGAATTCAAAACTATCGGAAGTGCTTTTGCCAAGTCAGCTGAAGCATCCACATATACATGACAGACACCGGCACCTGTCTCAATTGTTGGCACGGTGGCTTCATCGACAACCATACGGATCAGCGCTGCGCTGCCTCGTGGAATTACAAGATCAACTTTTCCTCGCGCGGTCAGCAGTGCTTGAACTGTTGCGCGGTCATCGGAAGGAACGAGCTGAATGACATCTGGTGAAATCTTGGTCTTGGCTAGTGCGGATCTCATAACATCAATCAGAACTTTATTGCTGGCATCGGCTGTAGATGATCCACGAAGAAGTGCTGCATTTCCAGACATGAGCAAGATGACGGCGGCATCTACTGTGACATTTGGCCGTGCTTCATAGACCATTCCAATAACTCCAAATGGAACGCTCATCTGTTCGAGTTCAAGGCCATTAGGAAGTGTTGATTTCTTGAGGATGCGACCAAGTGGATCTTCTAGCGCAGCTACTTGCCGTGCGCCATTGGCGATCCCGGCGATTCTCTCGCGAGTGAGCAAGAGTCGATCCTGCATTTGCGGATGCATTGAATCTGCCTTCGCGCGCTCGATATCAAGATTGTTCGCGGCAATAATTTCATCACTGCGTGCATCGATCTCATCTGCAATTGCACGTAGAGCTTGACGGCGTTGCTCACCAGTTGTGGCGACCAATGTCCGAGCAGCCCTGCGCGCTGTGAGCGCTAGCCCTTCGACAATTTCGCGTGCATCCATAGGAATAAGCCTAGCGCCCGATACCCTAACTATGTGCGCAAAATAATTCGTAACCTTGCTATTTCGGTATTCGTTCTCTACTTAGCCCTCTTTGGATTGACCAAAGCTATTCGCTATCCCGAACCGATTGCCTCCATCAAACTTGGATTAGCCCCGGCATCAAAGACTCCTGACCTCATGCCTTTTCACATCATTAAGGGCGCTCCATCTGAAGAATCAGCGTGGGTTTCTACAGATGCAGAATCCATCACCGAAGTAACCTGGCAGGGCAAGAAAGTAACTTTTGAAGAGTTTCTCAACGCAACACAGACAAACGCGTTTTTAGTTGTTCGCGATGGAAAGATTACCTACGAGAAGTATCTGAATGGAAAAACTGAATCAACAGTTCTTCCCTCTTATTCAGTAGCAAAGACAATGACTTCACTTGTCATAGGTCAACTAGTAGATGAAGGAACACTCAAAGAGAGTGACACATTTGTTAGCTATGTGCCTCGATTCAAGTCAGGAACATCTTTTGACAAGGTAACAATTAAAGACCTACTCGATATGAACTCAGGAATCGGTGTTTCCGATAATTATCCTGCCGGTCCTTCGGGTTGGGGTGTGGCTATTGCCCAGATGTATGCAACTACAGATATGAATTTCTTCTTGAATAACAATCGAAAGATGAGAGAAGAGCCTGGAACATTTCCTGAATATCGCAGCGTCAATACCCAGATGCTAGGACTAATTATTCAAGAGGTAACGGGACATAAACTTGCTGATGAATTTAGTGACCGCATCTGGAAACGCGTTCGTGCTGATTACGATGCGACATGGAATGTCGATAAGGTCGGTGGACATGAGAAAGCATTCTGCTGCTTTAACGCAACTGCTCGCGATTATGCACGAGTCGGACAAGCCCTCATGAACGGTATGCCTGATATCGCAAGCCCTTCCTGGACCGCACGACTTTCAACACCGATTGTAAAACTAGATTACGGCTGGGGATATAGCGCGCAAATGTGGCATCCATTCCCTGGCATCAATTTAATGATGGGTTTGCATGGTCAATACATTTATCAAGACAAGGCCAATAACACTGTGATCGTAAAGCTCAGTGATATGCCAACGAGTGCAGATGGAATCAGCGACGATATTGCAGATGTCCTAAAGCAGATATCAGAGAAGAACTAGATCATCCCTGTGTACGAGTTCACGCTCGTACTCTGCGCCAAGTGAAGCCGCTAATTCCTTAGTTGATCGGCCCAACATTTGTGGAATCTCTGTTGAATCAAAGGCAACGAGGCCGCGCGCGATTACTTCACCGCTCTGTGAAACCAACTCAACGGTATCGCCTGAGATAAATTCTCCACTCACACTTGTCACACCGGCAGGTAGTAATGAGACTCCACGTTCGCGGATCGCCTTCACTGCACCATCATCTAGAACTAGGCGACCCTGTGGCGTTGATGCATGTGCCAACCAGAGCAAACGAGATGTTGTACGTCCACCTTGTGAATGAAAAAAGGTACCGACCTTACTTCCAGAGAGCGCTTCAGCCGATTGCGTAAGTGATGTAAGGAGCATTGGAATTCCAGCACTTGTTGAGATACGTGCCGCCTCAACTTTGGTAACCATTCCCCCGCTACCAACTCCGGCTGAACCAGCACCGCCGAGTGCTATTGATTCGATATCTGACATTGAAAGAACTTCATGAATTGCTTGAGCCCCAGCTTGTGATGGAGGTGCGTCGTAGAGTGCGTCGATATCTGAAACAAGAACGAGAAGATCCGCGCCGATCAAGAGAGCAACTAGCGCTGCTAAACGGTCGTTATCTCCAAAGCGAATCTCTTGAGTTCCTACTGTGTCATTCTCATTAATAATTGGGACAACACCCAGTGAGAGAAGTTTTGCCAGCGTCTGGTGAGCGTTCTGATAATGCGAGCGTCGCACAATGTCTTCTGTAGTAAGTAGCACTTGAGAAGAAAGTATTGAATGAGAAGTAAAGGCTTCGTTATATCGAGCAATCAACAAGCCTTGTCCCACAGAGGCTGCAGCCTGCTGGGTAGGCAGATCTTTTGGACGCGTGGTGAGTTTAAGTGGAGCAAGCCCCGCGGCAATGGCTCCGGATGAGACAAGTGCAACTTCTGCGCCGCGTTCTTTAAGAGTTGCAATTACGCTGACAATTTTTTCAACGGCTGCAGCATCGAGCTGAGAGCCGGCAGTACCAGTCAGGGATGAAGAGCCAATCTTGATAACAATGCGCTTTGCAGATGTGACAGCGTTGCGATCCATGTGACTACCCCTTTCCGTCGCCTTCTTTAATCTCCTTGCCATCAATAACTTGAATGACCTGTGGTGTGTGCGGGTCTTCTACGTTGTACTCCCACTGCTTTGCAATCTCTTCATCGCTGAGTACATCGATCTCGCGCTCTGTCACAACCCATGTAGATTCTAGACGTGAATCTTCTCCACGACGATGAAGGTGTCCTGCGAGCTGCTCGGCACCAGCTTCGATAGTTGGCTCCCAATCGAAGATGATTTCATTATCTCCATCTCCGATTCGTACTTCACTTCCAGCAACTGCACCCTTTTTGTAGAGATCCTTCTCTACGCCCAGTTGTGCCAAACGATCTGCCAAATATCCAATTGCTTCAGCGTTCTTAAAGTTAGTTTGGCGAACCCAACGTTCAACCTTCTTGCCGCGTACGGTAAATGAGCCATCGGCATTTGCGCGCACGCTGAAGCCAGAATCATCTACTGGAGTAGGGCGCAAAATGATGCGAGTGCGTTCTTCTGTTGCTGCTTCGGCGCGCGCCTTATGCACCAATCGGCCCATCGCATAAGTTAACTCTTGTAGACCTTCGCGACTTGCTGCAGAAACTTTATAGACGTCATAACCTTTTTCGCGCAGCGAATCCTCGACCATATCGGCCATGGCAGAGCCGTCAGGAAGATCGATCTTATTGAGAGCGACAATTCGAACACGATCTTCGAGGCCACCATAGAGTGCGAGCTCTTCTTCAATGATTTCTAGATCAATCACTGGATTTCGATCTGTCTCTAAAGTTCCGCAATCAAGAACATGAACTAGTGCTACGCAACGTTCAACGTGGCGCAAGAATTCCAGGCCTAAACCTTTTCCTTGTGATGCCCCCGGAATTAGTCCTGGGACATCTGCAACGGTAAAGCGAGTTTCGCCCGCTTGAACTACACCTAGGTTTGGTACCAAGGTAGTAAATGGATAGTCAGCAATCTTTGGACGAGCAGCAGATATGGCTGCGATAAGAGAAGACTTTCCGGCACTTGGAAAACCAACCAGTGCAATATCAGCAACTGATTTCAATTCGAGATAGAGAGTGCGTGCTTCACCTGGTTCGCCAAGGAGTGCAAACCCTGGTGCGCGACGCTTTGATGAAGATAGAGCTAAGTTTCCAAGCCCACCATGTCCACCTTGGGCGGCCATAAACGTTGTACCGATGCCAACTAAATCTGCAAGAAGGTTGCCTTCTTTATCGTAGACAACAGTGCCATTTGGAACAGGCAAGATGAGATCTTCACCGTAGTGACCATCTTTGCGATCGCCGTAACCTTGATGACCAGAGGTCGCTTTGCGATGTGGTGAATGATGGAAATCCAGAAGTGTTGTGACACTTGAATCAACTACGAGAATGACATCGCCACCGCGTCCACCATTGCCGCCATCAGGGCCGCCTAGTGGTTTGAATTTTTCGCGCTTAACTGAAACACAACCGTCTCCACCATTTCCTGCGGTGGCGAAAAGGGTTACACGATCGACAAATGTTGTCATCGCCTCTCCCCTTTCTTCTGCCGTTAATTTAACTGTTAACTTCATTAAAATTTTTGTGAGCAATAAAAAAGCGGACACGCATGGATGCGGCCCGCTCTTTTAAGAGAAACCTTTTTACGCTACCGGAACTACATTCACTACACGACGTCCGCGAGCGCGACCGAATTCAACAGCTCCTGCAGCAAGTGCAAAAAGTGTGTCGTCCTTACCGCGTCCTACGTTCTTGCCTGGGTGAAAGTGTGTACCGCGCTGACGGACCAAGATCTCGCCTGCGTTAACTTCTTGTCCACCGAAGCGCTTGATACCAAGGTACTGTGGATTGGAATCGCGACCGTTTCGTGTCGAGGAGACACCCTTCTTACTTGCCATTTATTGCGCCCCTTTTACTTAACGCCGCTGATAGCGGTGATCTTGACTCGAGTGTGTTGTGCACGAAAACCTTGACGACGGCGGTAACCGGTCTTGTTCATGTAACGAAGGATGTCGATCTTTGGACCCTTCACTTCGTCGATAATTTCGCCAGTCACCTTTACAGATGCGAGCGCCTTTGGATCTGCAGTAACGGTTGTACCGTCAACGACGAGAACAGCTGGGAAAGAAACAGTTGATCCCGCAGCAGAGTCGATGCGATCGACTGTGATGGTCTCGCCAACAGTTACCTTCTCCTGGCGTCCGCCAGCCTTCACGATTGCGTACACGTTATTACTCCAGTTCAGTTAAGCCTTGGATCGAGCTGAAAGCTCGCTTCGGGCAGGGGTCTAGGGTACGGAGTCCGCATGCCTAGGGTCAAATTGAGGTTTTATGCTCCAGGCGTGATGATCCCCGATGAGGCTGCTCGGCGACGGCGACGGCCCTTAGGGGCTGTGGCGGCTTCGCTTTCACTCTCAGTTGGAGCCTCATCGTTCTGGACTTCTCGGAATTCATGCTCTGTTGCTGAATCTTCCTCAACATCTGGATGATTGGCAGTCTGTGAGTTCACCTGAGGAGTTGGTGCTTTGATCTTCACTGGATCCATATGAATATGAATTCCGCGTCCAGAACATGCATCACATGTAGTTGAGAACGCTTCAATCAAACCTTGTCCAACGCGCTTACGTGTCATCTGAACGAGTCCAAGTGATGTCACTTCTGCCACTTGATGCTTGGTGCGATCGCGACCAAGGCATTCAATCAAGCGACGCAATACTGCTTCACGGTTAGATTCAAGAACCATATCGATGAAGTCGATAACGATAATTCCACCTAAGTCGCGCAGGCGAAGTTGACGTGCAATTTCCTCTGCCGCTTCAAGGTTGTTTTTAGTAACCGTCTCTTCGAGGTTTCCACCCTTACCGATGAACTTACCGGTATTCACATCGATAACAATCATCGCTTCAGTGCGATCAATTACTAGCGAACCACCTGAAGGCAGATAGACCTTGCGATCAAATGCTTTAGCAAGTTGCTCTTCAACACGGTAGTCGGCAAAGAGATCGCCAGTTCCTGTGTACTTCTCAATCTTTGTGACAAGTTCCGGTGCGATTGAACCGAGGTATTCATTAATCTCGTCAAAGGCTTCGTTACCCTGAATGATTAGTGTGCGGAAATCCTCATTGAAGATATCGCGGATAACACGAACTGCTAGATCTGGCTCGGAGAGCAAGACAGCTGGTGCGTGGAAATTTGGATTCTCTGACTTGGCGTAAATGTCTTCCCACTGCGCCTTAAGTCGTGCAACATCATTAGTGAGCTCTTCTTCAGAGACTCCTTCAGCTGCTGTACGTACGATGACGCCAGCCTCTTCAGGGATGAGGTTCTTTAAAATTGCCTTCAAACGTGTGCGCTCAGATTCAGGAAGACGCTTTGAGATTCCACTCATGCCACCGCCAGGAACGTAGACAACATAACGTCCTGGAAGTGAAATTTGAGAGGTAAGGCGTGCACCCTTTTGTCCAATTGGATCCTTAGTTACCTGTACAAGTACTGGCTGGCCAGTCTTTAAGACCATCTCAATTTTGCGCGGTGATGATTCAGAAATTCCTGCTGCATCCCAATTCACTTCACCCGCGTAGAGAACAGCGTTACGTCCCTTACCGATATCAACGAATGCTGCTTCCATTGAAGGAAGAACGTTCTGAACACGGCCAAGGTAGACGTTTCCGACGTAAGAGACGTTGGCATTTCGGTTGACGTAATGCTCAACCATCACCTTATCTTCGATAACACCAATCTGAATTCGATCGCCAATTTGGCGAACAACCATTTCGCGATCAACATTTTCGCGGCGGGCTAAGAATTCGCCATCTGTAATAACGGTTCCACGGCGGCGGTAAGGCTCACGATAATCACCACGTGAATCTCCGCGCTCACGATCGCGACCACGATCGCGGTTGCGATCACGATTTCGGGTTCCGCGCTCTGTCCGCTCTGCGCGAGCTGGACGTTCACGAACTTCACGAACCTTGACGACAGTTACGACGCCATCTTCATCAATGGTTTCTCCTGGAGTTACATCTTCTCCCGCTGCGCGGCGACGGCGACGGCGACGATGTGTCGTGCCATCTGCTGAATCTGTCGAAGCACCATCTTCTGATCCTTCGGCTGAATCATCCTGCGAATCTGTTTCGGCACCTTCAACACCTTCACCTTGTGGGCGACGACGTCCTCGTCCTCCACGGCGACGGCGACGATTGCGGTTACGTGGATCTGAATCGCTCTCATCACCTGCTGCACTTACTCCTGGAGTTGAATCTTCTGCTGCAGCTTTCTCTTCACCGCTCTTTGCCTTGGCGCGACGTGGCGCTTTAGCTGGCGCATCAGTTGCTTCTGCTGCTTGAAAAATTGGGACCGGAATTGCAGCAGCGCGTTTGCGCGTCTTTGGAGCCGCTTCCGTGTCGACTGCTGGTACAACGGCAGATACTTCAGCCGTTTCGCTCCCTGATTTTGCCTTGCTTTTTTTAACCGCACGCTTGCGCGGTGACTTTGGCTCGATTGCCATCACTGTTAAATCCTCTGCGCCAATACCTAAGTACTGGCTTGCTCTGGCTCAAGTCTCCTTGAGCAAATTCTTCTATCGATCCCACTGTGGGTTCGATACCCATAACTTCCTACTTAAAATTTCCTAAATTTAATGAGTCCGCCGCTGGCGCGATTTCAATCGCTAGCCGCGCTGAACTGTTGGCCAATTATGGCAGATCACAGGCCAATATTCCTAAAATAGGAGAAATTAGCCTCGCTGGCGAGCGTAAACATTCTGCAAAAGGCCAAATCCGATCAGGTTGGCAAACATGCTGGATCCGCCATAAGAAAGGAATGGCAGTGGCACACCAGTCATCGGCATCAACCCCAGAGTCATTCCGATATTTTCAAAGGTCTGAAATGCAAACCACGATAAAACTCCTATGCAGACCAGTCGACCAAAAGCGTCGGTGGATCTTCGCGCAATAGCGAAGGCTCGCATAAATATCGTGAGATATAAGAGCAGAATAAATCCACTCCCCAGAAAACCTAACTGCTCTCCCGCAACTGTAAAGATAAAGTCAGTCTGCTGCGCTGGTACAAAGCGACCATTTGTTTGAGGACCATCAAATAGCCCAGTACCTAAGAATCCACCGGAGCCGACGGTGATACGAGCTTGTCGAAGTTGATATCCCGCACCTTGTGAATCCGCATTGGGATCAACGAAAGATTGCAGGCGCTTGACTTGATACTCTTTTATAACGCCTAGTTTTGTTGCGCCGAATCCGCCTAAGAGTGCAACGAGAATTAAGCCGACGACCCAGCGAGTTGGCGCACCAGATGCCCCAATCATCGCAACGACGGAAATACTAATAATAAAGACGGTACCCATATCTGGCTGAAGCAGAATCAAGCCAACTGGTATCGCTGCAATCAATAACGCTTGGATGACATCTTTATTTGTAGGCTCATCATTTTCGTGACGATATTCGGTTAAGAGCATCGACATTCCTACAATGATTGAAATTTTCGCAAGCTCTGCTGGCTGTATTTGGAAACCACCTGGCAGAGGAATCCATGCCTGGGCACCATTTACTTCGGTACCAATACCTGGAATTAAAACCGCTGTAAGCCCAATGACTCCAAGACCCCAAACAACGGGCGTATAGGCACGGAGCATGCGGTAATCGATAACCGTTGTGCCCCACGCAAGCAATATTCCAATCACAATGTTAATGACATGGCGCTTCAAGTAATACTGTGGATCCAAACCAATTGAGGCATACCAATCGCGCGTTGCCGCATAGACCAGCAAGGTTCCGATGAAGAGCAGAAGGCCAACAGCAACGGTAAGAATTGGATCAAAGCCCCAGAATGAATGTGTCATGCGAGTGCGACGGAAGCCCTGGCGTTGGTTGATCATGCTCATGGAGTCTCCTTCACCTTCGTCGCAGGAGAAATCTTAGGTAATTTCAGTGGCGGTTTGCCTTCAGGATAGATCGCCGCACCGGGTACAACTGTAGATCCCTTAACGCCAAAGAGAGTTTCGTAAATTTTACGGACTCCGACACCAGATGAAGATGCGCCGTATCCACCTTGAGAGACCATCATGACAACTGCAAAGCGTGGCTTCTCTGTTGGTCCATAGGAAGCAAACCATGAAGTATCACTCTTGAGAGTTCCATTTGCATTCTTACCAAAGACTTGAGCTGTTCCGGTTTTTCCACTGATTGCAATCGGGAAGCCAGAAAATGCTCCCGTACCAGTTCCGGCTGTCACTACTTCGCGCAAGGATTCTTTAAGAAACTTAATGGTTGCTTTAGTTGCCGGAATCGTTCCCACCTTTTCAGGCTCTATCGTCTTGATCACCTTGCCGTCGGTAGTGACGATTGCCTTACCAATTGTTGGTTTCCAGATAGTTCCGCCATTACCGATCGCGGCATACATCTGTGCAAGTTTAAGTGGGGTTATGACTGTATCGCCTTGCCCAATTGAGAAGTTAACTGCATCGCCGGCACGAATCTTGTCGCCATCTAAACAATTCTCACGAGCTAATTCAACAAGAAAAGCGGTCTGCTGAGCCTTTGATGCACGCTCTTTATAGTTGCAATAGAAATCTTTATTCTGTTCATACCAAGAATTACGCCATTCGCGGTTGGCCAGACGCCCTGATGATTCTGATGGAAGATCAATGCCAGTCTTCTGGCCTATCTGGAATCCCTCGGCAGCTTTAAAGAAGTAATCATTTGGGTTTGCCTTTGGCTTTAGTCCACCATCTTTCAGCCACTCAGCGAAGGCAATTTTGTACCAAATAGTGTCGCAAGAGATCGCTATCGCCTTCTTCATTGAGAGTCGACCTTGGGCTTTACTTTCAAAGTTTTGGAAGGCGCGGGTTCCGACTTGATATTCACCTGGGCAGTCATAGGTTGTATTGAGGTCATATCCCGCATTTGCAGCAGCCACGACAGAAACAGCTTTAAATGTTGATGCTGGAGCAAATAGCCCTTGCAACGCGCGGGATAACGCTGGCACTCCCGCCTCATCAGAGTAGAGATCGCGCGCCTGTTTAACAGTTAATCCACGTTCATATGCATTTGGATCATATGTTGGATAGGAGGCAAGTGCGAGCACGCGTCCTGTAACGATATCCATTACTACCGCTGCGCCACCATCTGCGCGAAAACCACTTGCGCGAGAACGTGCGACGGCATCAGCAAGAGCTTTCTCGCTCGCAGCTTGCAGTCGTACATCAATACTTGTGACTAAATGATCGCCACCAACTGGATTGGTAACTTTGCCTGTGCTCGTAACAGCTTCTTTACGGTCAACAATTACAGTCTTGATTCCAGGTGAACCGCGCAAAAATTCGTCATATTGAATTTCAAGTCCGGCCTTACCAATCGATTCAGATCTGAAGTAGCTTCGACCGTTATCCCCTGCTAAATCTCCATCAGTGAGTGGCCCGATATAGCCCAAAAGGTGTGCGGCATTTGCTCCAACAATCTCTGGATATGAGCGAATAGCAATTGGCTGGGCATCTATTCCCGGAAAGCGATCAGAGCGTTCAACTATTTGAAGTGCCAGGGTTGGATCAGCATCTTTTGTAATGGGAATTGGTTGAAAACGTGAACCTGTCCAACAGCCTGCACGCTTTCCTTTTTCTAGTTCACCACAGAGTCTGGTGCGCTGAAAAACATCTACATACTTAAGCCCTAAGAGTTCAGCTAGCGATCGCAGAACTGCCTCACCCTTATCGTCTTGCTTATCGATCTTGGTTCGATCAACCGTGATCGCAACTCCTACCTTATTAAGTGCAAGAGGAACACCTGAAGAATCGACAATCAGACCACGGGTGGCGGGAGTTACTACATCTCGGCTCTGAATAGATAGTGCGGCATCTTTATATTTCGGAGCCGCTGCTACCTGAAGATAGAAAAGGCGACCAAGTAAGGCAACCATGAGAGAGATAATAAAAATTTGGATAACGAGAAGGCTTAGGCGGGAACGAAGATTCATAGTCGGTGCCTTGAATCATCAATGAAGTCATAAGCCCGAGCAACAACTGGCATCAAAATTAGCACGATTGCTGCCGACCACAGGGCTCCGATTAAGAGCGATGTAAGAATCGATGTAAAGCTTCCAACTTTCTCGCCCAGCAAAAGGGAGAGAAGGAGATACAAAACTCGCGCCACAACAACAGAACTTGTTACTAACAAGGTAATTGTGAATGGATTCATTCTCACATTTTCGTATCCCAAGCCAAGGTATGAGATACCAAATCCCACCAAGATGAGAACGAAGGTCCACTGACCCACGGCACCGTTTGTGCTCTGTGAGAGATCAATAAGTAGCCCAGCTACAAAGCCTGTGAGAGCTCCAATGTCAGGTGTCGAGAGCGCTGCCCAGAGAAGAGCAAAGATGAGAAAAAGTGAGAAGCCTCCACCACCGATATGTAACTGTGTGACAAAGGCTTCCTGAATTACATACACAACAAGAAAAAGAAGTGCTGAGAGGGAAACCTTGCGCGTTGACATTAATCAGTGCCAGCAGAATTCGGTGACGGTGATTGGCTTGGAGTCACAAAGACTGTCACTGTTGGTATTGGTGTTGGCATCGGCTTAGCAGGAATCAGTGTGTCTCGTGGATCCGATTCTGGCCCTTTTAGCACAACGCTCACAATCGAGAGCGCGGAAAAATCTGCAAAGAATCGAACATCTGCAGTCTGCGTGACCGCACCTGCTGCGTTGTCGACAGATGTAACTTCACCGACTGGAACACCTGGCACAAATGGTCGGTTATTTACACTGCCGCGCGCGACCAGAATGTCGCCAACCTTGATTGTTGATTGGTTATCCAAAAGTTGAAGTACGCCTTTTCGAGTCCCTTGTCCCGCGAGAATTCCGATCTGCTGACTGCCTGCAACGCGAACGCCAATCCGGAAAGAAGGATCAGACGTTAAGGAGATCAATGAACTACCTGAATAAACAGTTTTTACAACACCGATAAGTCCGTAAGAATTAATGACCGTCATATTTGGTCTAATTCCATTATCTGAACCAGCGTCAATCGTGATTGTCTGTGTAAAGGAAGTCGTCGCACCCTGTGAGATCACTCGGGCATTTACAACTTTAAATTCAGCTTTACCGGCAAGATCAAGTGCACCCTGTAGTTGTTCAAGTTGCGCATCAATGCTTCGGCGCTCACGCAGCTGAGTAAGAAGTTTTCCATTCTCCTCACGCAGCGCTTCCATCTCTGATTGGGTGCGACCAAGATAGAAAACGTCGGAAAAGAAATTCCGAACTGGTGAAAGTATTGTCGAGCCAACTTTCTGTACTGGACTTAGCGCGCTCTGGGTACCTGTCTTTACTCCACCGATTACAGAAACGCCGCGCAGATCAAGAGTGATCAGAAAGAGCGAAGTAATAATCAGGATGATGAGCAGTAAACGCCCGCGGTTCTCGCCGCCGCGCGCCATGACCTAGCAGCCTATCGACGTGGTTCTGAGATCAAGACTTTTTCAAGTGCCTCGAACTCTTCAATACATTTACCTGAACCCTCAACAACAGCATCTAGTGCGTGCTCTGCCACGTGAATTGGCATACCGGTTTCACGACGAAGTCGTTCGTCAAGACCTTTAAGTAGCGCACCGCCTCCAGTGAGAACGATTCCGCGGTTGATCAAATCTGATGAAAGTTCTGGTGGACACTTATCAAGCGTGTTCTTTACTGCAGCAACGATCGCCTTTACTGGCTCATCGAGCGCTTTACGAATTTCAGCAGCAGTAACAATGATTGTCTTTGGAAGACCAGTTGCTAGATCGCGTCCGCGAATTTCAGCATCCTTCTCATCGGCAAGAACGTATGCAGAACCAATAGCCATCTTGATTTCCTCTGCTGTGCGCTCACCAAGAAGCAGTGAATACTCGCGCTTTACCCAGTCAATAATGGCTTGATCGAGCTTATCTCCACCTACGCGGATTGAAAGCGCAGTAACGATTCCACCAAGTGAAATAACGGCAACTTCAGTTGTTCCGCCACCGATATCGACAACCATGTTTCCGGTGGGCTCGTGGATTGGAAGACCAGCACCAATTGCCGCAGCCATAGGCTCTTCAATGATGTAAACCTTACGTGCGCCTGCATCGTAACCAGCTTCAGTTACAGCGCGCTGTTCAACACCTGTAATTCCTGAAGGAACACAGATAACAAGGCGAGGCTTAGCAAGAACGCGACGGCCATGAACCTTGCGGATAAAGTGCTTGAGCATGCGAGCTGTTGTATCAAAGTCTGCGATCACACCATCTTTAAGTGGGCGAATAGCAACGATATTGCCTGGAGTACGACCAATCATCAACTTAGCTTCAGCACCGATTGCAAGAACTGCGCCAGTATCTTGATTAACTGCAACCACAGAAGGCTCGTTGAGCACAATTCCACGTCCACGAACATAGACGAGTGTGTTTGCTGTTCCAAGATCGATCGCCATATCGCGACCGATGAAAGTTGTTCTTGCGCTCATTTACTTCCCTTCGAAGAAGATTGCTATTTCACGTAGCGCTGACTCTGGTGAATCAGATCCGTGAACAAGATTTTGCTGAACTTTTGTACCTTGATCGCGCGCAAGATCTCCGCGAATAGTTCCAGGCGCTGCAACTGTTGGATCTGTTGCACCTGCGAGAGATCTAAAGCCTTCAATAACGCGTTGTCCTTCGGCAATGATTGCAACGATCGGACCTGAGAGCATAAATTCAACAAGCGGTTCAAAGAATGGCTTCCCTTGATGCTCTGCGTAATGACGTTCGAGAAGAGCACGATCTGCCTGCATCATCTTGAGATCTGCAATTACATATCCCTTAGATTCAATGCGAGCGATGATTTCGCCAACAAGTCCTCGTGCAACGCCGTCAGGCTTTACAAGGATGAGAGTTTGCTCGATTTTCACTGCGCCAGTCTATTAGGGTTTTGGAGGCCCTTGCGACAGTAAAGCTGCGCGGGCGGCCTCACCCTTACGCCCCACGATGATGGCGGCCACCCAGAGGCCCATAAAAATCATATTCACGATCGCCATGGCCGGGACTACGACGCTATAGGCCATGAGTGCAAACTGGAGAATGGAGCCGATGATCCAGCCGATTCTCTTCTTGAGCAATCGAACTGTAACGATGGTCACCAACATAAATGCAAAGCCATAAATAATGGTGGCCGGTTCATGAATATCTTTTGCAAGAAGCATGGCGAAACCCATGACAAAAATTTCCATTGTGAGCACTGCACTGCCGAGGACTTTCACTCGTTCTCCCCCACGTTCTTCTTAAACTTGTTGTTTAGATAGGTGCGCGCCTCACCAACAGTTACGACCGAACCTGTGACCACGACGCCGAGAGTCTCATCACTCAATGGACGAACTGCATCTTTGATTGCCTTCTCTAAAGCGGCATCGAGAGTTTCTGCAGAGTACACACGGTCTGCTCCGAAGATGCTAATTGCAAGTGATTCGAGATCGGTGACGTCCATTGCTCGGTGTGATGAATTCTTTGTGACAATTATCGAATCCATAAACTTTTCGAAATTCTCGAGGATGCCTCGCGCATCCTTATCGGCCATAACTCCTACGATGCCGATGATCTCATCGAAGGTGAATTCAGCTGTGATCGTCTCCAACAGTGCCAAGCTGCCATGTGGATTGTGGGCTGCATCCAAGATGAAGGTCGGATCGCGATGAATAACTTCGCATCGTCCTGGTGAGCGTACGTTGGCGAAGCCTTCGCGCACAGCGTCGATATCTAGGTCGTTCTCGCCAAAGAAAATTTCGACAGCAACGAGTGCAGCGGCGGCATTTGCTGCCTGATGTTTTCCATGCAACGGAATGAAGATGTCGTCATAGGCACCCTTGATTCCCTGGATGGTGACAAGTTGACCACCAACAGCAACGGCGCGAGAAAGAACTGAGTATTCAATACCTTGGCGCGCTACATCGGCACCGACCTCAGCAGCTTTGCGAAGTAACTCGACAGCGACCTCAGGTGGTTGTTGCGCTAGAACTGCAAAGCCGCCTTCTTTAATGATTCCAGCCTTGGTCTGTGCGATTTCAACAAGGGTATTTCCAAGATATTCCATATGGTCAAAACCAATCGGAGTAATGACGCTGACATCAGCCTTGACCACATTTGTCGCATCCCATTCCCCGCCCATGCCAACTTCAATCACACCAATATCAATTGGATGTTCTGCAAAAGCAGCAAAGGCTAGAGCGGTGATCGCTTCAAAGAAACTGAGAGGGTTTTCAAATTTTGAATCAATGAAGTCAAAGTAAGCAGCGATATCGTTGTAGGCGAAGATCAATGCCTTGGGATCTATCGGCTCCCCATTGATTGCAATTCTTTCGCGATAGCTTTCCAAGTGCGGACTGGTGAATCGACCTGTACGTAGACCCATAGAGAAGAGCAGTGAGTCGATCATTCGCGACGTTGTAGTTTTTCCGTTAGTGCCACCAATATGAATTGTCGGATATGACAACTGAGGCTCACCGAGAGCATCAACGAGTGCGCTGATTCGCTCAAGAGTTGGAGCGATACGAGTCTCTGGCCAACGGGCAAGGAGCGCTGCCTCTATGGCATCAACTCTTGCTTGGTCTTCTGCTGAAATTTCGTTCATTTATTTCAATGCAGCCAACGCTGCAGTGATCCGTTCAATTTCAGATGTTGTCTTGGCTAAACGCTCACGTATTTCAACAACTACATCAGCCGGTGCCTTAGCCATAAATCCTTCATTGCCCAGCTTTACCTCTGCCGTTTTCTGATCTCTCTGAGCGGTTGCTAAATCTTTCTCAAGACGTGCACGCTCTGCAACGACATCGATTGACCCAGTGAGATCGAGTTCGATTGTCGTACCTGCAATATCTAGAGTTGCAGAAGGAGTGAAATCTGTACTCTCTAATTTGAGTAGGAATCGCAACGCACTCTCGTACGCCACGACATCTTTATTTCCAGTAAATCGTCCAGGAATTTTCTGCGAAGGCTTTAGCCCTTGGTCATTTCTAAAGCGACGAACCTCTGTAACAACTTCTTGCAAGGAGGCAACAACTTTCTCAGCCTGCTTATCTATCTGAGACTTATCTGCGACAGGCCATGAAGCGATCATCAAGCTTTCACCGCCAGTGAGTGTGCACCACAGCTCTTCAGTAATAAATGGCATTACTGGGTGAAGCAGCCTCATGAGTTGATCAAGAACGTGCCCGAGTACTCGCTGTGAGGATTGCCTATTTGTTGAAGCAAATGTCTCTTTAGATAGCTCGAGGTACCAATCGCAGAGATCGTCCCATGCAAAGTGGTAGATCAATTCGCAGGCACGTGAAAACTCGTAGCTCTCAAGAAGTGCATCTGCCTCTGCAATAGTTTCATTGAGGCGAGAAAGGATCCAGCGATCGATGGCATTGAGCGAATCAAAAGCTGGCAGCTCTCCATTTACATGCGCGCCATTCATCATCGCAAAACGTGAGGCGTTCCAAAGTTTGGTGGCAAAGTTACGAGATCCACCAATCCAATCTTCGGCAAGTGCCTGATCGGTACCTGGGTTGGCACCACGAGCCAAAGTGAAGCGAAGGGCATCTGCGCCGTACTTATCCATAAACTCAATTGGATCAATTACATTTCCGCGAGATTTAGACATCTTCTTGCCAAATTGATCGCGCACCAAACCGTGCAACATAATCGTTTTAAATGGTGGGACGCCATCCATTGCAAAGATCGACATCATCATCATTCGTACTACCCAGAAAAAGAGAATGTCATAACCAGTAACGAGAACGCTGGTCGGATAGAACTTTGCTAGATCTGCAGATTTTTCTGGCCAGCCCATAGTTGAAAATGCCCACTGCCCGGAAGAGAACCAGGTATCAAGTACATCAGGGTCTTGCGTCCAACCTGCTGGCGCACTTTCACCGGGACCAACAACAACTACTTCACCTTTTGGTCCGTACCAAACAGGAATGCGATGTCCCCACCACAACTGGCGAGAAATGCACCAGTCATGCATGTTATCTACCCACTCAAAGTAACGAGGTTCAAGCGCTGCAGGTTCAATCTTCACACTGCCATTGCGCACCGCGTCCGCTGATGCCTTTGCAAGAGGTGCAACCTTTACAAACCATTGCTTAGAAAGGCGTGGTTCGATAGTTGTGTCGCAACGTGAGCAGTGTCCAACAGCGTGGATGTATGGACGCTTCTCTGCAACGATACGTCCGAGTTCTCTAAGTTTTGCAACAACTGCCACTCGTGCCTCAAAGCGATCCAAGCCATCAAACTCTGTCCCAGTCCCAGCCATGATTCCGTGCTCATTCATGATGACAACAAAAGGAACGTTATGGCGCATAGCCATTTCAAAGTCATTTGGATCATGTGCCGCGGTGACCTTTACGGCACCTGTACCAAAATCTGGATCCACTAGTTCGTCGGCAATAATTGGAATCATTCGATTTACGAGAGGTAGTAATACTTCTGTACCGATCATGTGTTTATATCGCGGATCATCAGGGTGAACAGCTACCGCTCCATCACCCATCATTGTTTCTGCACGAGTGGTTGCGACAACAATGCTCTGCTCGCCATCTCCATAACGAACCGACACAAATTCTCCGGCATCATCTTGATGTTCAACTTCAATATCAGAGAGCGCAGTAAGGCATCGCGGACACCAGTTAATGATTCTTTCTGCACGATAAATCAGATCAGCGTCATACATCTTCTTAAAGATGGAGACAACGGCGTTAGACATACCTTCATCCATCGTGAAACGCTCACGCGTCCAATCAACACCTGAACCCATGCGCTTCATCTGATCTAAAATTGCGCCGCCAGATTCAGCTTTCCACTCCCACACCTTTGCAACAAATGCCTCACGGCCAAGATCGTGTCTAGATTTGCCCTGACTGCCTAATTGTTTTTCAACAACATTTTGCGTAGCAATTCCTGCGTGATCCATTCCAGGAAGCCATAAAACTTCGAAGCCCTTCATTCGCTTCATGCGCGATAAACAATCTTGCAAAGTTTGATCTAACGCGTGACCAATATGAAGAACACCCGTCACATTTGGAGGCGGGAGAACGATTGTGAATGGCTCTTTAGAAGATGTTGCATCCGCTGTGAAATATCCCGCGTCTAGCCATTTTTGGTAGAGCGGTGCTTCAATATCTGCCGGAACAAATGCGGCAGCTAGCTCGCGTCCATGGCTGGCTTGTGAAGACATGGGGTGGAGTCTAGTTTATTTATGCACTCTTCTCTTGCGAGCCTTTTTCACGACGAGCGGCACGCTTTGGAATATCTCCTGTGCGCATCACTAATTCAGGGGTAGCCGAATCTGTAATGCAGGCTTTGTTAATGACTACCTTGGCTACATCGCTTCGGCTTGGTACGTCATACATCACTGAAAGTAGGACCGACTCCATAATCGCGCGAAGTCCACGTGCTCCGGTGCCGCGCTTGAGGGCTAATTCTGCGATCGCCTCGAGTGCATCTGCATCGAACTCTAGTTGTACATCATCAAGATCGAAGAGTCGCTGATATTGCTTGACGAGGGCGTTGCGTGGCTCGGTAAGGATCTGCATGAGAGCAGGCTTATCAAGATTTTCAACGCTTGTAATTACTGGAAGGCGTCCGATGAATTCAGGAATCATTCCAAACTTAAGAAGATCTTCTGGCATTACAACTGCAAAGAAGTCTTTTGAATTCTTCTCTTCTTGTGATTGTAGGGTTGCATTGAATCCAACGCTCGCTGATCCGCTGCGAGCTTCGATGATTTTATCAAGACCTGCAAATGCACCGCCGACGATGAAGAGAACATTCGTTGTATCAATCTGAATGAATTCCTGATGTGGATGCTTGCGTCCGCCCTGTGGTGGGACTGAAGCAACTGTTCCTTCAAGAATCTTAAGCAGAGCCTGTTGAACGCCTTCACCAGAGACATCGCGAGTGATTGAAGGGTTTTCAGATTTACGAGCGACCTTATCGATTTCGTCGATATAGATGATTCCGGTTTCAGCCTTTTTCACATCGTAATCTGCAGCCTGCAGAAGTTTAAGAAGAATGTTTTCCACATCTTCACCGACATATCCTGCTTCGGTGAGTGCTGTTGCATCTGCAATTGCAAATGGAACATTGAGCATGCGAGCAAGAGTTTGTGCCATAAGCGTCTTGCCACAACCAGTTGGTCCCAAGAGAAGAATGTTTGACTTAGCGAGTTCGATCGCATCTTCACCCTTAGGTTCACCTGATTGCACACGCTTATAGTGGTTGTAGACAGCAACAGAAAGTGATCGCTTGGCACGGTTCTGGCCGATGACGTACTGATCGAGGAATTCAAAAATTTCATGTGGCTTGGGAAGCTCTGTTAATCCGAGAGAGCTTGCCTCGGAGAGTTCTTCAACAATGATCTCGTTACAGAGTTCAATGCACTCGTCGCAGATATAAACGCCAGGGCCTGCAATTAACTTCTTAACCTGCTTTTGAGTCTTGCCGCAGAAAGAACATTTCAGCAGATCGCTAGTCTCGCCGATGCGTGTCATGGTGCTCCTAGGGTGTTGAGGAAGTAGGCCAATCTTAGTTTTTGAGTAGCGAGAATGAGCGCTTAATTAACGTCTGAGCTGTTCGCCCTCAGATGAATTCCAGAATGATGCGGGCATCTTCAGATCTCGAACTCCAGTCACCTTCAGCACCGAAAGGCTGATGAGCACATGCATAATCGAAACTCCGATAAGCATCGGCCTCTCACCAAAGAATTCAGCGGCGGGACCAACCAAGACCATTCCAAGTGGAATAAGTGCAGTCGAGCCCATGTGGTCAACGCTAAATACACGACCTTGCAATTCCTGCGGAACTTCTTTCTGTACCGCTGCCGCCCAGAATGCTTCCCAAGGACCAACAGATAAACCGGCCAAGAAATACGCACCGATCACGATGTATGGTGAAAATGGAAATGCCAGCGCCAGAGTTGTAGTGGCCAGTAGTGCGAAGACAAGGATGCAGAACTGCCCTTGATGTTTAATCTTCATACGCAGCGAAAGTAGCGCACCAACAATGGCACCGAGAGAAAAAACAGATGCAGAGAGTGCGAAGACGTTATTCGTTTCAAATTCTCTGCGAGTAATCACTGGCAATAGAACGCTCTCAACACCAACGATAAACATGAGCTGAAACGATGTGGTCGCGATTAAGGCAAAAATCCACTTTATGTGCCAGACAGTGCGCACGCCTTCTTTAAGGTCGACCATAAAGCTCTGCTTATCCTCTTGAGCAATCGGCTTAAAGTCTTCTTCAATGAAGAACATAAGCGATGTACCCAAGATAAAGAAAACACCGGTGAAGATAAAGGTATATCTCGCGCCAAAGAGCAATATCGCTCCTGCGCCAACTCCTGGTCCGACGATGTGAGCTGTACGCACCACAATGCTTCGTGCAACATTTCCAGCATTTAACTTATCTTCAGGCAAAAGACTTGGAAGGATCGCTTGGGATGCTGGTGCACCGAGCGCATCACCCATTCCCATTAAGAACACAACCATCGCCAGAATCCAATAAGGAGTTCCTGGTTGGGCTAAGAAAACAAGTGAGAAGACAAGTAGTGCGCGGAAAACATCAGCGGTAATCATTACTTGTACACGCGGGAATCGATCAGACCACACACCCGTCACAGGTGAGAAAAGTACTGCTGCTAGTACACGTGCTCCTAGAATAAAACCGAGTGACTTTGGATCATTGCCATTGCTATCCAAAACAGCAACTGCAAGGGCAACTGGAAACGCCCCCGAACCGATAACAAATATTGTGTTGGAAAACCAAAAGAGACGGAACCCCTTGTACGACCAAAGGGAGCCCGCCTCAAATAGTTTCACAGTAGAAGTAATGTCCTGGGAGTTACCAGGTTGGCTTTGCCTTTCGGCTAGCTAGAACCTGATCGATAAGTCCGTACTCAACAGCTTCCGCTGCAGTAAGAATCTTGTCGCGCTCAATATCTTGAGCAATCTCTTGAGGAGTACGAATGGTGTGCTTAGAGAGCATGTTCTCTAGCAGTTCACGCATGCGCATAATCTCGCGAGCTTGAATCTCGATATCAGATGCCTGTCCCCCACCTTCAGATGATGGTTGGTGAATCAAAATTCGTGAGTGCTCAAGTGCGTAACGCTTACCTTTTGCACCACCAGCAAGGATGATCGCTGCAGCCGATGCTGCTTGTCCGAGACAGATTGTCATGACATCTGGGCGAACAAATTGCATGGTGTCATAGATCGCGGTGAGGGCAGTAAATGAACCACCTGGTGAGTTGATGTACAAGATGATGTCGCGATCTGAATCCATTGATTCAAGGGTAAGCAACTGAGCCATTACATCGTTTGCAACGGTGTCATCAATTGGCTGCCCCAAGAAGATGATGCGCTCTTCAAAAAGCTTTGTATATGGATCGTGACGCTTGTACCCATTTGCAGTCTTCTCTTCAAAGACTGGCAGGACGTAGCGAGAAGTAATCTCTTGTGCGCGTTCGAATTCGTTCATCATTGTGCTGTTCCTCCGCTACCTGAAACTTGACCAGCAGAGCGAACTACGTGATCAACAAACCCGTAATCCTTAGCTTCATCTGCTGTAAACCAACGATCGCGATCTGAATCTGCAGTAATTGTCTCAATTGTTTGACCAGTGTGATGGGCAATAAGTTCTGCCATCTTGCGCTTTGTAAATCCAATTTGTTCTGCCTGAATCTTGATATCAGTTGCTGTTCCACCGATTCCAGATGATGGCTGGTGCATCATGATGCGAGCGTGTGGAAGTGCGTAACGCTTTCCGGCTGCACCTGAGCAGAGCAAGAACTGACCCATTGATGCAGCAAGTCCCATTCCAACTGTTGCAACATCGTTCTGCACATATTGCATAGTGTCGTAGATCGCCATACCTGCAGTTACAGAACCACCAGGTGAGTTGACGTATAAGAAAATATCTTTCTTTGGATCTTCAGCGGCAAGTAGAAGAATCTGCGCTGCAATTGCATTGGCCATTGAGTCTTCAACGACTGAGCCAAGGAAGATGATTCGTTCGCGCAAAAGACGGTTATAGACCTGATCGTCTAGCCCACCTGATGCTGAGTGAGGCGCGCGAGCCAAAATCTCCGCGGCCACTGGGTTGAGATAATCCACTTCATCCTCCTGAATTGTTATATGTATTGACCTTAACAATTTCGGAGCGAAATTGCTTCCCCATTTGCCTTAGATCCTGCGTGAATCTGCCCATGTTCGCTCAGGGCATATGAAAACTATTCGGCGGCCGCAGCCTCAGGAGCCTTCGGGCGAAGTTCTTCAAGGTTCACGACATTGCCTGACTTATCGGCAACCTTTACGCGCTCGAGCACAACTGCCAACGCCTTTGCACGTGAAACTTCAGCAACGAGTTGACCAATCTGGCCTGCCTTTTGAAGTTCTTGTGCGAATTGCTCAGGAGCCATTCCGTAACGCTGTGATGTGCGAACGAGATACTCAGTGAGTTCCATTTCAGTAATCTCAACTTGCTCGCTCTTGATAATTGCATCAAGCAAGAAATCTGACTTCAGTGAAGATCGAACCTGTCCCTCAACTTCTGCGCGGTGCTCTGCATCTTCCTGACGACCTTCGCCTTCAAGGTGGTCATTAACTTCTGCTTCAACAATGCCATCTGGAACCGGAATATCAAGATCTGCAAGAAGCTTCTCGAGTAGAAGATCGCGCGCCTGTGTTCCCTGCTCCATCTTCTTTACGCGGCCCAAGCGCTCAACGAAATCTGCACGTAGCTCTGCAATTGTGTCGAACTCAGATGCCAACTTCGCAAATGCATCATCAGCCTCTGGAAGCTCGCGCTCTTTAACAGCCTTTACAACAATCTCGACATCGCCCTTTTCGTCATCTTTCTGACCAACAAGCTGGGTAGTAAAAGTCTTTGTATCCCCTACTGACATTCCAACGAGTGCAGCATCAAGGCCATCAATCATGCGATCTGAGCCAACTTCGTATGAAATCTCATTGGCCTTACCGCCATCAACTTCTTCACCATCAATACGTGCAGTTAGATCGATAGTGACAAAGTCCCCATCTGTAGCTGCGCGTTCAACGGTGTGAAGGGTTCCAAAGCGAGCGCGTAATCCATCAAGTTGCTCATCAACATCTTTATCTTCAACCTTGACGTCATCGACTGAAATTTCAATCTTTGAAAAGTCTGGAAGCTTGACCTCTGGGCGAACATCAACTTCAACAATAAATACAAGTTTCTCGTTATCTACAAATTCCTTGATATCAACTTCTGGGCGACCAATGACAACAACATCATTTTCGCGAGCTGCCTGTGAATAGAACTCTGGGAGAGCTGAGTTGATTGCCTCATCAAGCACGCTTCCACGACCCACGCGCTGATCGATCATCGCAGCCGGAACATGTCCCTTACGGAAACCAGGAATGTTTACTGACTTTGCAATCTTCTTATATGCAGCATCAATATGTGGAGCTAACTCAGCGAATGTAACTTCTACATCTAGCTTTACTCGAGTTGGAGAAAGTGTCTCGACTGTGCTCTTCACGGTGCTCCCTGATTATCGATATGTGAGGATCTATAGATAGAACTGATCTAGATGAAACTGGTCGGGGCGGGGAGATTCGAACTCCCGGTCTCCTGCTCCCAAAGCAGGCGCGCTAGCCACTACGCTACGCCCCGTGGCGCAAGGTGAGAGTCTAGAGTAATTTTTTGCTCTCGCGAACCGACGCGGTAACCTACGCTAAGCACCACAAGAACGACCACCTGCGGGTGTAGCTCAATGGTAGAGCCCCAG
>Ga0315899_10000232_pt1 | contig 68843 bp, 58 predicted proteins | sample LakEriMetagenome_2_FD_203518 | JGI IMG/M metagenome (GOLD analysis project Ga0315899, IMG submission 203518) | Freshwater fungal communities from buoy surface, Lake Erie, Ohio, United States - Buoy 4 MA112 | ecosystem: Environmental > Aquatic > Freshwater > Lake | place: USA: Lake Erie, Ohio... | reverse complement strand
CTGGTGAGCGGCCGGCCGATCTCGTTCACGATGGACCTCTACCAGCCGCTGTACGTGCCGCGGCCGCGGGTCGTGCCGGAGCTGTATGCGTCGCTCCTGCCGCAGGTCTACGGGCAGGATCTGGCGGCCGCCGATGGCGAGTTTCGACGCGCCGCCAATGGCATTGCAGGCGAAAAAGGGGTGTCGCTGGCGAAAGATATGCAGGGTTTTGGGCCAGGGGAAGGCACGGGTGGCGGTGGTGGTGACCGAATCGATCCTCAGGCTCCTCGCCTAGCGGCAGCAGGGAAGCCGGGGGACGCGAAGGGTGAATCGGCTAAGCGCATGTTCGACGCCGCCGAGAGCATCCGCAGCATGGCCTCCGGCGAGAACCTCGGCGAGCTGTTCCGCTACGAGATCGAGCAGCCGGTGACGATCGACCGGCAGCGGTCGGCGATGCTGCCGATCGTGGCGGAGGGTGTGGAGGTGGAGAAGGTTGCGATCTACGACGAGCGGGTGCTGGCGAAGCACCCGCTGGCCGGGCTGCGGCTGGTGAACTCGACGAAGCTGAACCTGATGCAGGGCCCGCTGACGGTGTTCGAGGCGGGAGGCTACGCCGGCGACGCGCGGATCGAGGACATGGCGCCGGGGAGCGAGCGGCTCCTGAGCTACGCGATCGACCTCGACGTGGAGGTGAATCCCCGGAACCAGTCACAGGCCGACGAGATGCTGGCGGTGAAGATCGTCAAGGGGACGCTCGTCGTCACCCGGAAGGCGACCCGCAAGAAGGTGTTCGAGATCAAGAACTCGGGGTCGAAGCCGGTGAAGCTCCTGGTGGAGCATCCGCGTGACGGTGGCAACTGGAAGCTCGTGGCGCCGGAGAAGACGGCGGAGACGACGCGGGACCGCTACCGGTTCGCGGTGCAGGCCGAGCCGGGGAAGCCGGTGACGCTGGAGGTGGTGGAGGAGCAGCCTGGCGAGCAGCGGATTAAGCTTTCCAACATCGACGCCAATCAGATCGGGGTCTTCGTGCAGAGCAAGGTGCCGAGCCAGCGGATCAAGGACGCGCTCGGACAGGTGCTGGCGAAGAAGCGCGGGATCGAGGAGATCGTGCGGACGAAGCAGGAGAAGGAGCGGGAGATCCAGGTGGTGGAGCAGGAGCAGAACCGGCTCCGGCAGAACATGGCGAACCTGGACCGGACCAACGACCTGTATCTCAAGTACGTCCGCAAGATGACGGAGCAGGAGGACCGGGTGGACGTGCTGCGGAAGGAGATCACGGGCCTGATCCAGAAGGAGCAGGCGGCCCGCCGCGAGCTCGACGATTTCCTCCAGAAACTCGAGCTCGACTGAGCCGGCTCACACGTGAGCCTCGTGGGGTTCGCCGGGCGGGGCTGTCCATGCCCCGTTGCCGGACGTTCGCTTGGGGCGGCCTTCAATCGCCCGCCGGCCGACGTCAGGGCAGGAGCCGCAGGCCGACGGCGGTGTTGAGGTCGAGCATCGCCCTCCGCCGGCGCAGGAGCGCGTCGCGGTGGCTCTGCACGATCTCGGCCGTCTCGTCGAGATGCACCTGGTAGGCGTCGGAGTCGATCGTGCCGGCCGCCAACTGCTTCGTCTTGCGGTGCAGCATGTTCCGGGCCCGGGGGAGGATCGCCTGCTCGATCTGGTCGAGCGCAGTGCAGGAACGCCGGTACTCCCGGTCCGCGAGCCGGACCTCGGCCACGACCCGGCGCTCGAGCGCCGAGAGTTCGAGTTTGGACTGCGAGAGGTTGCTCTGGGCGCGGGCGATGTTCCCCTGGTTGCGGTTGAAGATCGGCAGCGCGAAGGTCAGGCCGACGGCCCAGGAGTGGGCACTGAGCAGGTTCTGCGGACGGTTGTCCTGATAGGTGATCGGGTCGTAGAAGAGGTACACGTCCTCGAAAAGGTTGGCCCGCTGCAGCCGCGCCTCGGCCCCGGCGCGATCGATGCCCAGCCGGGCCGCATGGACGTCCGGCCGACAGCGCAGGGCGAGCGTCGTGAGTTCATCGGCCGTCGGCGGGGTGGGAAAAGAGTCCCGGAGGCTGCCGTGCGGCGCGAGGGACGCAACGTCGGCAGCCGGCAGGTTGAGAAGAACGGCCAGCCCATCCTGTGCATCGGCGTAGGCCTCCTCGGCCTCGCCGAGGCCGCTGCGGGTCCGTTCCAGCACCAGCGTCAGGTGGTCGATCGTGTCGGCTGCGGCACGGGCGTCGGTGCGGCCGGCGGCGCGGCCGGCGGCGCGGACATCCGCGAGCACCTGTTCGTGCCTTCGGACCGCGGCCCGGGCCATCAGCAGGTCGATCCATGCGGCCTGCAGCGTGGTGAAGGCCTTGTAGACGTTGTCGATCTGGCGTCGGGCGACGTCCTGGAACTGCGATTCGATCCCTGACCGGGCCATCCGTGCCACGACGACGCGTGCCTTGCGCTTGCCGGAGACGTCGAGCGGGTAGGTGACGTTGAGGTCATATTGTGTCGGCCCGCCCGGCCGCTCGGGAGTGAACGATCCGTAGGGAATGAACTGCGTGTCCATGTAGACGAGCGGATTGGTTCGCAGGCCGGCCGTCAGCACGTCGGCATCGGCCTGCGTGAGTTCGTGCCGCAGGGCCCGCATGTCCAGATTCGCCTTCATCATGCGATCGATCGCGGCGTCGAGCGTGAGTCCGTCGGGTGGGCCCGGGTCGTCGAAAATCCTCTCGTCGAACGCCGGGGCCGGGAGCGGCACGGCTGCCGGCGGCGGTTGGGGGCCGGGCAGGGCTTCCGGCTCGCGAAGGCCGCGGTTCGCGACGACCGTCGTGGCCGGCGTGGCGCGTGTGGTTCTGGGCGTGCGACCGACGCGGCGCGAGCCGCCGAGGATGCCGGCGCTGCCCCCGAGGGTCATGGCCGGTTCCAGGGCGCCGGGCCCCGGCCCGAGGGCGAGTTCCGTCGATCCCGGAACCGGACCGAGGTTCGGGAACTCCAGGATCCCGCTCCGCTGTTGCCGGGCATCCTGCTGCGCCCGCGCCGGCCGCACGAACTCCGCCCGCAGAACGCAGGGCAGGACGAGGATGGCTGCGGCCAGCCGGTGTCGAATGCGGCACACGCCAGACTCTCCCTGGACGCGGCGGACCCAGCCCGTCGCGGCAACGCTCCCTTCCGGTTGATCGGAAGAATCGGCATGGCCCGGCCAGTTTTCCCAGTCCGCGGAACCCGCACGTCATCGCGCGGACGTGCCGACCGGGTAGGACGGGTAAGATGCGGCCGGTGTCCTCCCTTTCATGACGCCCAGCTTCCCCCGCTGCGTCCAAGGAGCGGTGCCACGAGGAGCTGACACCGATGCCCGATCTCTTCGCCGCGTCCCGCGCCGCCAACGTCGCCCGTGCCGCCCCGCTCGCGGCGCGGATGCGGCCGCGGCGGCTCGCCGACTATGTCGGGCAGGCGCGGATCGTCGGCCCCGGGACACTGCTCCGCCGGCTCATCGAGGCCGACCGTCTCGGTTCGGTGATTCTTTACGGGCCGCCGGGCGTCGGGAAGACCACGCTCGCCGAGATCATCGCCCGCGAGACGAAGCGCCGATTTATCGAGATCTCCGCCACGGCCTCCGGTGTCAAGGACGTTCGCGACGTGCTCGACTCCGCCCGGCGCCGGCTCGAAGACGACGGCCAGCGGACCTGCCTGTTCATCGACGAGATCCATCGCTTCAACAAGGCCCAGCAGGACGTCCTTCTTCCCGACGTCGAGAGCGGCGTGATCGCGATCATCGGCGCCACCACGCAAAATCCGTTCTTCGCCCTCACCAGCGCCCTCGTCAGCCGGAGTCGGATCTTCGAACTGGAAAGCCTCGGCCGTGACGACGTGGCCGCGATCCTCGACCGGGCGGTCACCGACCGGGAGCATGGCCTGGGCTCCGAGCAGGTGACGCTCACGTCCGAGGCCCGCGAGTTTCTGGTCGAGACGGCCGACGGCGACGCTCGGCGGGCGCTCGGGGCGCTGGAGATCGGCGTCCTGTCGAGCGTCGCACGGCCGCTCGTGTTCACGCTCGACCTCGCCCGGGAGAGCGTGCAGCGGAAGGCCTTGCGGTACGACTCGGGAGATACGCACTACGACTGCGCAAGCGCCCTCATCAAGAGCATCCGCGGCAGCGATGCCGACGCCGGGCTGTACTGGCTGGCGCGGATGCTCGAGGGGGGCGAGGACGTGCGGTTCCTGGCCCGCCGGCTCGTGATCCTGGCGAGCGAGGACGTCGGCAACGCCGATCCACAGGCGTTGGTGATCGCCGTGGCGGCGATGCAGGCGACCGAGTTCGTGGGGCTGCCCGAATGCCAGTTGACGCTGGCGCAGGCCGTCACGTACCTCGCGCTCGCGCCCAAGAGCAACGCCTGCACGACCGCGATCGGCGCCGCCCGGCGCGACGTCCGGGAGCAGGCGGTGATTCCGGTGCCTCGGCACCTCCAGGACAAGCACTACGCCGGTGCCAAGCGGCTCGGCCACGGGCAGGGCTATGCCTATTCCCACGACGCGCCGGACGGCGTCGCCGCGCAGGACTACCTGGGCGTGGAGAAGCGCTACTACGAGCCGACCGAACGCGGGCTGGAGGGAGAACTCGGCCGGCGGCTCGCCGAAATCAGGCGGCGGCTCCAGGGCGGGGAGCCGGATCCGCCGCCGGATCACGGGTCGCCGTGAGTTCGCCCGCGATCGTCGTGGTGAGCACCTGTTCGAGCCGGATGAGCGCCGCGGCAACCGTGGCGCCATCGAGTACGCGGTGATCGGCGATCACCGTGACGAGGCAGCGGCCGTCCGGCTCGAGCGGCCCGTAGGCAAGGCTCGTCGTGCAGAGCGTGGGATGGAAGCGGTTGAAGGCCTGGAAGCCGGCGAGCGTGGAAAGGCTGAAGGTGCCGAGACGCCCCGGGCGTTTTGGCGACGCGGAGTGCAGATTCCAGCGCAGGATGCCGCGACGCAGCCAGCCGGGCAGCATCTCCAGTTCGAGCTGCCGCTTGAACATCTCGTCGACGTCGCGGGTCTGGCAGTCTTCGACGAATCGCTGGATCGTGGCGAGCGGCACGACGTCCGGCCGGTGCAGGCGGCCGAAGCAGAGCCGGTCCATGTCCCCATCGCGCCGGTTCACGGCGAGGGTGGCGACGCTCTCCGCCGCCGTCGCCAGCCCGGGGCGGGCCCCCCGAACCACCCAGGTGCGCAGTGCGGGCATGTCCCGGGCCACGACTCCGTAGGCCTTGAGGAACAGGGCGGCCCAGCCGATCCGCGGCACCGCCGCCGCCCGCGCGTCCGTGACGGCGGCGAGCCGCAACACCCGATCGACGGGAAACAAAGGCAGTTCCCGAGCGACCTGCGCGATGTCGGCGATGGCGGCCCGCGGCCCGCTCATGGGTGTCAGGTGTACCGGCGGAGGCATGCGTGGCCGTGGCGTCGAAGGGGTGGTGGAACGTGCCCGGAGTGGAGCATTTTCGGGGCGCGGAGGGGAATGCCATTTCCGGCCGACCATCCCGCGTTCGGGCCCGGCGGTTCCGGGGGTGAAAACGCCGGAAAATCGGTGAAAAGCCCGCTCCGGCCGCCCCCTGCCAATGACTGCATCCGACCGCGTCGGGGCTGCGAAGACGGTGATTGGATCGGGTGAGTGGATCGGCTCGTCCGACCCGCAGGCCGGTGTCCCGCAACGGGTATGCTCGGAGGGTTTCCGTCTGCCAGACACGCCCGCGGATGAATGAGCTGATCCATGATCCTCGCCAGAGTGGCCGCAGGGCTGCCGGATGCCATGGACGAATGCATCGCCGCATACGGCGGCCTCGTCTGGTCGCTGGCGGTCCGGATGTCAGCCGGCCGCGAGGACGCCGAGGAAGCGGTCCAGGAGATTTTCATCGAGGTCTGGAGGCATGCCGGCCGGTTCGATCCGGCAGTCGCCCCCGAAGCCACCTTCATCGCCATGATCGCCCGCCGCCGACTCATCGATCATCGCCGCCGCCGCGCCGTGCGGCCGCAGCCGCAACGGCTCGACGACCAGCCCGAGCTTCCGCAGGCCTCCATGTCCTGCCAGGTCGAACTGCATGACGAGTTTCGCCATGTGAGTCGACTGCTCGAACGGTTGCGGCCCGAGGAACAACTCGTGCTCCGTCTCGCCCTCGGCGAAGGGTGTTCGCAGGTGGCGATCGCCGAGCGGACGGGCATGCCCGTGGGCACCGTCAAGTCACACGCCCGGCGCGGATTGATCAGGTTGCGTGACCTCGTGCGGCAGGCGGCCGCGGACGACACACCGCAGGAGGCGCCCTCAGCGGCGCGGGAACGATGAGCACACAGTACGACGACCGGCGGGATGCAGACGAGCGGATGCTCGACCTGCTGGCCGACCGGGCCCTGTTCGGGCTCGACGCCGCGGAGGCCCGTGAACTCGACGCCCTGCTTCGCAGCCACGAGGCCGGGATGCGGGATGAGTTCGAGCGACTCGCCGCTGCGACCGCGGTCGCCGTGGGCGGTCCGGCTGGCGAGATGTCGCCTGATCTGCGGGCCCGGCTGCGGGACGACGCGCGTCGGTTCGCAGGCGGTGGCGTGCCGGTCGCGGTTCGGTCGGGGCATCCCTGGCTCCCGGTCGATCTCCGCGGTGGCTTGATCCTGATGGGGACGGTGGCGGCCGCGGCGTGCTTGTTCGTCATGGTGTCGGGAACGGGCCGTGACGACGCTCCTGCGCCCGGGCCCGGGACGGAGGTCGTTCAGGATCCGCCGGCCGCTACGCCTGCAGTCCCTGCCGTGCAACCGGCCCGCCTGCCGACTCCGGCACTCCAGCGGGAGGAAATGCTCGCCAGCGTGCGGGATGCCCAGACGCTCGACTGCGTGGCGGCCGGTGACGACGACGCGGGGCAGGAGTCTGCCGGTGACGTCGTCTGGAGCGATCAGCGTCGGCGTGGATTCCTCCGGGTCAAGGGGCTCGCCCGCAGTGAACCCGGCAGCGATCGGTACCGGATCTGGATCTTGGACGGCAGCAAGGGCAAACCGATCTCGGGGGGCGTGTTTCAGGTCACCGACGGCGGCGGAGAGGTGGTCGTGCCGATCCTGCCGCAGTCGCCGGTGCATGGCCCCACGATGTTCGTCGTCGCGGCGGAGGAGCCGGGAAGCGACGGCGAGTACGACCTCGGCCGGGCGCGGGTCGTGGCCCGGGCCGACTGACTGCCGCCGGGGGAAGAACCCGCGGGTCCGCCGGCCGAGGTTGCCGGGCTTGCTGTCAGGGCTGTCTCGGAGCCGCTTCCTTCGCGGCCGGCTCCCGCAGGTCGACGATCGTCTGCCGGGCCGTCCCGAGGACGTCCTTGATCCAGTCGGGCCCGGCGATGTCGGCGTGACCGATGAGCACGTCGATCCGCTCGACGATGTCATTGTCACGCTCTTCGGCGACTTCGGGAAGGGTGTTGCAGGGTTTCTTCTCGTCTGCAGCCTCACCGTTGGTCGGCACGGGTTGTGGGGGCTGCGATTCCGGCTGCTGCGGCATGGTCACGTGGCTCCCGTGGAAATGTGGACGTTTGGTCCTGCGGGCATTCCGGTTGATCGCCCGGAAAATCGAATCATAGCCTGCAGCGATCATCGAGGAAACATTCGCCATTGCAGCTGCACGCGTCGGCCGCACCGCACCGGGCTGCAATACATGAGGGCGGTGACCGTCGTCTACGCCCGCGAGTTCCTGTTCATCAAGCAGATGGCCGACCGGGGCGAACTGGGCCGGATCCAGTTCCTCCAGGCCAGCCACCAGCAGGACATGGACGGCTGGCCCGACCACTGGCCCAGGCTGCCGCCGATGCACTATGCGAAGCACTGCGTCGGGCCCTGTCTGGCGCTGGAACGGAAGGCTGCGGCGGAGGTCAGTTGCTTCGGGTCCGGGCGGATCCGCGAGGAGTTCGTCGGTCGCCATGGCTCGCCGTTTGCCATCGAAAGTGCTCATGTGAAACTCCGCGGCAGCGACGTCGTCGCCCGCGTGATCCGCGCGCTGTTCGACACCGCCCGGCAAAGTGCCAACTGGACCTGCACGGGGCTCTTCGCCCACGAATCGGCAATCGCCGGCGGAAAGATCGTGAAGCTGCCGGAGTGGACGTTCAGCGGCTGAACGATTGTCCGCGTCCGGCCGGTCCAGCGGGGAGTGGAAGCGTGCGGCTGGAATGGTATGATTCCGGCGATGCGGTGACTGTAGCTCAGTTGGTTAGAGCATCGGTTTGTGGTACCGAGGGTCGCGGGTTCGAGTCCCGTCAGTCACCCTGAAAAACAGCGGTTTTTGGGTTCCGGTTTCGTCGGCTGGCCAAAAATCCTCAAATCGGTTCCTGCCGGCGGGCAGGGAGTGGGCCGGACTGGTCCCGATCCGCAGTCGGCTGCCAGCGGCAGGTCGAAGGCCGTCGAGGTTTCAGCAGGGCCGCGGCGCGGGTCGGGGCTGGCCCCCGATGCTTTCTAGGGCCGACGAACTTGGTGTCGGCCAGGCTAGCCAGCTTGGCGGCCTTGCCTGGCGAATTGGCCGCTCAGTCGCGTGGCCCGCTCGCGGGACGTGACGAAGCGATCTTCACCAGTCGCGACAGCAAGCTCGAGGCCGCTCGTGCGAAACGACTCGGTGCAAAGTCACGCGCTGCCGAGCAAGCCATCGCACACACGGTGCTCATGTGACGTTGACACGCGCGGTACAGTGTGACTTGACCTGGACGGAGGATACGGCTCCGGTGAGGACCTCTCTCGAGCCGAGCCAGGGGCCGAGACCGACGGACGGGCGGTTGCCCTCAACAGCACTTCCCGACCCCCCCTTCGGGATCGGCGCCAATGCGAAAAACCTTCGCGGCCGGAGGCCGCGACTCAAGCGGCATGGAGCCGCACGGTGTTCCCTTACGCCTTGCCCTCGCGATTCCAGTTCACGCTGAACCAAGACAGTCCACTCGCGAGGCTATCTGGGCCGTCAAGATTGGTTGTGGTGGGCGCACCCGACTCGCGAAGCCCGTCCCGACCGGGTTTCGTCAACCGTCACTCGCCATCACCGCGTGGGCTGCCGCCACTCAGGGCGTGGCGTCGCTCGCGGACCCGAGGTCGAGTTTTTTCCAGCGTCGTTCCTTGATCCGGGCGGCGGCGGCCGGCGACAACGACCCGTTGTTCTTGAACGTCAGCGACTGCAGGCCGGGCAGGGTGGCAAACTTCAGTGCCGCCGCCTCCGTCATGCCGGTCTCCCGGATCGAGAGTTCCTCGAGGGCCGGCAGCTTCGCGATCACCTCCGCGGTGGCGTCGGTCAACGTCGGCAGGCTCCAGATGTCGAGCGACTGGATCTGGCGGGCCTTGGCGAGCTGGGCGGCTCCCCGGTCGCCGACGGAGGCGAGCTCGTGGAGCGTCAGGCGGCGCAGGGAAGGCAAGCGCGGAAGCACGGCCAGCGCGTCGTCGCCGACGTCGGGCAGATCGCGGAGCGTGAGCCGCGTGAGCGGCAGGTCGGCTAGCGCCAGCACGCCTGCGGAGCCAAATCCCGGACAGCGGAAGATCTCCAGCGATTCGAGCGTGCGCAGCTTGGCGAGGTGCGGGCCGGCCGCGCTGGTGATCGCGAAGTCCTGCATGAAGACCGCCTCCAGCGATCGGCTCTCCGCCAGCCGCGCGATGCCATCGTCGGTCACCGCCGTGCTGCGATGCTTGAAACTCCTCAGCTTCGGCAGGCCGGCGACGACACCCAGCGTCATGTCTCCCGCCTCCATGTTGCCGCGCAGGTCGAGGGTCTCGAGGTCGCGGAGCTTGGCCAGCCGCCGGCCGCCGAGATCGTTGAGGCGGGTCTGCATCAGCGTCAGCCGGCGCAGCCTGCCGAGCTCGGCGATCCACTTGATGGCCGCCGGGGAGAGGTTGGTGTTGGACGATAGGTCGAGCTCGACGAGGTCGGGATAAGCCTTGGCGATCGCCTCCACCGAGGCGTCGGTGAGCAGCGCGTTGGTGAGCGCGAGTGACTCCAGCCGGGCCGCGGTCGTCAGTTCCGCGACCAGGGCGTCATCGAGGGCCCGGCAGTCGAGAATCTGCAGGCGACGCAGGTCGGGGAGCGCGGCAAACGCCGCCACGTCATCCGCGGTGACGGCGGAGCCGTCCCCGATGGCGATCGCCGTCAGCCGGCCGGCGTCGTCGACGGTGTATTTCGCCGTCTGTCCCAGGGCATCGAGCCGGCGTCGCACGGCGGCGACATCCGCGCCGCTGCCGGGCACGGCGATCAAGCACAGGCAGCCGGCCACCAGCAGCGGATCGATCACGGATCGCCACGCGTGCAGGGCGGTCCGCTGTCCCTCATGGTCACTGCCGTGCCGCTGCATGATGCCTCCTCGTGATACGTGGACGTCCGCTTCAGGTGTCGAGCCGGTAGCCGGCGGGATACACGGGCTTGATCAGGCCGGCGACGCCGGGCGTCTTCAAGGCGTCGAGATTGCGGACCTCCAGCCTGCCGCCATCCCATTCGATCTTCTCGCCCCACTCTCCCATGCCGCCGTTGTCGCCCCCCTGGGCCGCGGCCCAGACGGCGAGGTTGCCGAGGAGCACGGTTTCCGTGAGGCCGCAGGCGCGATCGACGAAGTTCGACCGGGCGAGCCGGGGGTTCCCCGCCTGCTTGGCCCGGAACAGTTCGTACATGTTGTTGACGTCGAATCCCTTGCCGAGGTCCTCGGCCGGCTCGAAGTCGACCTTCATCTTCTCCACGCCCTTGAGTTCGTATTTCGAGCAGTAGTCGTCGCGGCTCAGGAAGGCTCCCTTCTCGCCGACGATGAGCACGCCGCTCTTGCCGGCGTCCCCGATGCCCCACTTCTCGAACACCTCCGCCGGCGGCTTGTTGCCGAGGCGGTCGTACCAGCAGAGCGGAATCGCGGGCCTGTTCTTCGTGGCCGAGAACTCGTAGCGGATCGTGGAACTGGCCGGGAAGCTGTCGTAGTCGTGCCCCGTGGTCCGGGCCACGACCGAGTCCGGATCGCGGAGGCCGAGGGCGGCGAACGGCACGGTGAGCATGTGACAGGCCATGTCACCGAGGGCGCCCGTGCCGAAGTCCCACCAGCCGCGATGCTGGAAGGCGTGGTAGAGGCCCGGCCAGAACTCGCGCGGCGGGGCCACGCCGAGCCAGTTCTTCCAGTCGAGATGCTCGAGCGCCTTGCCGATCTCCTTCTTCTTCTGGCCCACGAGGTCGGCGACGATCCGCAGCACGTCCTCGGCGGGAACCTCCGCGGCCTCCGTCTCCTCCACCTCGGCCAGCGCCTGGGACTGGTAGGCGCGGAGCGTCATCCGCCGCTTCGGCCCCTGCGCCCAGACCGGCCGGTTCGACCAGGCATGCACGGCGAGGGGCGTGCCGAGGACGCCGGCCTCGATCATCGCGATCGCCTCGCGGGAGGTGGCGAGGGAGGTGCCTTGGTTTCCCATCTGCGTGCAGGCCCCCTTCTTCTCCGCTTCCGCCGCCACCCGGGAGAGCAGTCGCGACTCGTACAGCGTCCGCGTCAGCGGCTTCTGCGTGTAGCAGGAGATGCCCAGCCGAAGGGCGTCGAGCGTGATCGGAGCATGCATGTGGTCCGGCGTGCTGACCACGCAGATGTCGATCTTCGGGGCGTGCTTCGCCAGCAGTTCCCGGTAGTCGGTGAACCGCTCGGCCTCCTTGAACCGTTCCGCGTTGCCCTTGCTCTCCAGCGTCTTGCGATCGACGTCGCAGATGGCGATCACGTTGCCGAACATCGCCGCGTTGTCGGAATCGCTGCCCCCCTTGCCGCCGACACCGATGCAGGCGACGTTGAGCCGCTCGTTGGCGGCGTTGCTCCAGGCGGGCCGACCGCCGGCGGCGACGAACGAGCCGGCGAGGCTGGCAGTGCGGAGAAACGTTCGTCGCGAGGACTGGGCCATGGTGCACCTTTCCAGAATGGGTGGGAGCGAAGGCGTGGGGAGCTTCGGGTATCCGGGCAGGCCGTGTCGCTGCGGGCGGCGCGGGTCTTGCCGACCCGTGAGAATACACCGTCGCCGCCCGGCTTTCCTCCTCGCATTCCCCACGTGAACCGCACGTCCTGCGCGGCCTGGGCGGTTCCCCCGTTTGACTGACCCCGCCGGCAGCGGTATCACCAACGGGCTCGGGGCGCCGAGCCGGCCACCCCGCCTCCTTTTCGCGGAGCAATTCCCATGATTCTCGGCAAGCTCTGGAAGACGCTCGCGGCCCAGATGAACAAGATCGCCAACTTCTTCTGGACCGCCGATCCCGTCGCCCAATTGCAATATGAATACGACAAGGCGGTCGATCAAATGAAGGACGGCCGGGAGGGGCTGGAGCAGTACCGGGCGCTCGTGGAGCGGGTCACCCGGCAGGTCAACGGCGACCGGCAGCACGTGGCGGCACTGGAGGCCCGCGTGAAGGCGTATCTCCAGGCCGGCGAACGCGACACCGCCTCGAAATTCGCCCTCGAGCTGCAGAAGGCGAAGAAGGAGCTTGCCGAGAACGAGGCCCAGCTCAAGCTGCACGAGACCGCCTACAACAACAACGTCACCAAGATCAAGCACGCCACGAAGAAGCTCGCCGACCTCAAGGACAAGATCCAGAAGTACGACGCCGAACTGAAACTCTCGCGGGCCGAGGCCGAACTCGCCAAGCTGGCCACGAGCTTCAACTTCGACATCACCACCGACTTCGGGCAGATCGAGGACGTGATCCAGGACAAGATCGGCCTCAATCGGGCGAAGGTCCGCGTGGCGGCCGATCTCTCCGGGGAAGGCCTCGAGGAAATCAAGCGCGAGGCGGCGGTCGAAAAGACGCTCGCCGACCAGGCGCTCCGCGAGTTCGAAATCGAGATGGGCATGGTCACTCCCGAGACCGCCGGCGTGAGGGCCGACGACAAGGAACTCGGTTCCGAGCGGGTGACACAGAAGACCACCTGAACACGGTCTGCCGCAGGAGCCGCCCGTGAGCCCGCCCACAATTCCAGCTGCGACCACCGCGCAACCACCCGCGTCGACCGCGCTCGGCACGTCGGCAGCCGCCGGCGCCTCAGGCGCCCTGCCGGCCTGGTGTCCGCCCTGGGCCGAGCGGCTCGGCGACGCGTACCTTTCGGGCACGAGTTGCGTCTTCCTCCTGCACGGCAACGTCCGCGACGTCGTGCCGGTCTCGGCACAGGCCATGACCGCGGAGGCGGATCCGTCCGCCTGGGGTACGGCGACCGACTTTCTCGCCCGCGAAATGTTCGGTCGCTGGGACATCGTGCTTGCCTACGACGTCGGCCGGGGCCTGCGGCCGCTGGCCGGCCCCGACCCGGCCAGGCTGCGGACCATGGCCCAGTGGCTCACCGAGCGGCTGGGCAACGCCGCCTCGTGGCCGCGCGAGCCCGATCAGGCCGTGGCCGCGATCGACGCCATCCTGGAACGCAACCTGATCGACCCGCCCGAGCAGCGGAAGCGGATCGCCGTGGTCCTCGACTACGCGCAGTATCTCGTGCCGGCCGGCGAGGGGGGCGGGCGGACGGCGGCGGCGAGCAGGCTCGTCCGGATCCTCGGCTGGGCGACGAATCCGCTCCTGCGCCGGGTGAACGTGGCGATCGTGCTGCTGGCCGACACGATCGCGGAGGTGCATCCGCGACTCGTGCAGAACCCCGCCATCACGGCCATCGACATGCCGATGCCCGATGCGGCTGAACGCGAGCGGTTCGCGCTGGCGACGGCGGCGGCGGCGGGTGCGAAGGCCGACCAGTTCGACGGCGTCAAGCGGGCGGCGGCCCTCGCCGGCGGCCTGACCCTGGAGAGCCTGCGGGCCGTGATCACGCTCGCGGCCCGCGAGGGGACGCCGCCGGACGGCCCCGAGTTCGCCGCCCGAAAGAAAGACCTCATCGAGCGGTCATGCCACGGCCTGATCGAGTTCATCCAGCCACGTCTCGCGCTCGACGCCGTCGCCGGCCATGCCGATGCCAAGCAGCGGCTGGAGGCCGATGCCCGGGCGATCCGGCGCGGCCAGCTGGAGGCCGCCCCGATGGGGTACCTGATCTGCGGTCCGGTCGGCACGGGGAAGAGCTTCATCGCGGAGTGCTACGCCGGCAGCGTCGGCATCCCCTGCGTCGTGCTGAAGAACTTCCGCAGTAAGTACGTCGGCGAGACCGAGGGCAACCTGGAGCACGCGCTGGGCGTGCTGCGAAGCCTGGGACCGGTGGTGGTGGTGATCGACGAGGCCGACGCGGCCCTCGGCAGCCGGCAGAGCGACGGCGATTCGGGCACCTCAGCCCGCGTGTTTTCGATGATCGCCCGGCAGATGGGAGACACCCGCTACCGGGGCAAGATCGTCTGGATGCTGCTCACGAGCCGGCCCGACCTGCTGCCGATCGACCTCAAGCGGCAGGGGCGGGCGGAGGTTCACATTCCGCTCTTCTACCCGCACGACCAGGCTGAGATGGATGCGATGTTCGCCGCCATGGCGCGGAAGTCGCACGTCAGGCTCGCCCCGGGGCTGCCCGGTCCGGTGGACCTTGCGCTCGGCCTGTCCGGCGCCGACATCGAGAGCATCGTGCTCGCCGCGCGGCGCAAGGGGCTGGAGCGGGCCGCGGACGCCGGCCAGCCTGCTCCCGACGCGATCGCGGCCGAGGATCTGAAGGCGTCCTTGGAGGACTTCATGCCCAGCGCCCAGGGCCTGGAGAAGGAGATGCAGGAGATCGCCGCCGTGCTCGAATGCACCGAGAAGCGGTTTCTTCCCGAACGCTGGAAGGCGGAGGTCGGCAAGCCCGGCGGCCGGGCCCGGCTCCAGGAGCGGCTGGCGGCGATCCGCGAGGTGGTCCGGTCGTAGAGTGCACGCCCGAGCCGGGCAGGCGACCTGTTCGCAGGCATCATTCACCGACGTTCACGAGCTTGAGAAACCCCCGACCCGAGGAGACCGACATGGCGAAGGCGACAGGCAAGACCCCGTGGTTCGACGATGCGAACGAGTCCGCGCTGCTGGCGGAGTATGCCCGGAAGCTCGACTCGTTCCTCGATGTCGTCTCCGACGGCAAGGTGGACGCGAAGGAACTCGCGGCCCAGGAGAAGCGGGTCGTAACCCTGATGAAGGAAGTGGAGCCGCTCCTTTCCCCCGAGGCCCATGAGAAGGTCACGCACCTGCTCTGCGAGGTCACGGCCTACGACCTGATGCATGCCATGTATCTGGCCGGCTCGTCCCGGCCGCAGACCAGGTTCCGCGGCTGAAAGTCATCCCATTCCCCGGTCGCGCAGCGGGCGCGGCCCGACCATTCACTTCTGGCGGAGGCTCCACATGTCCGGTCAACCCAAGGCTCCCTTCTGGCTCGCCGTCTGGGCCGTCATCCTCGGTCTCGTCGGCCTGGCGGCATGGCGCGGAGGGATGCTCGAGCAGTTCGGCCTCGGTCGGCCCGGCGTCGGGCCGCGGCCGATGGCCGGCGGCCCGGGGGGAATGCCCGGACCCGGCGGTGGCGGTGGCGGTGCGGGGGGAGGCGCCGAGGGGATGACCGAAGCGCCCGACTTCTCCGTGCCCACGACCGTCAAGGAATACACCTTCAAGCCCGCCGAGCGGCTGCCGCCGGTGAAGGGAGTGAGCGGCTACAAGCCGCTCCAGGACGACACCGTCCGCTTCGCGCTCAACGTCTGGGCCGGCTGGGCGCCGATCATCCGGGCCAACAACGGCTTCAAGGCGGGCAAGGTCTGGCAGGCGCCGGGGGGCAAGCCGTTCAAGGTCGAGCTCGTGCTCATCGACGATCCCGTGCAGATGCGCGACGCCTACGCGGCCGGCGAAGTGCACATCGGCTGGGCGACGCTCGACATGCTGCCGCTGTTCATCGACAGCTTCGCCAAGGACTCGCGGATCATGCCCCGGGTCTACCAGCAGGTCGACTTCTCCAACGGCGGCGACGGAATCGTCGTCCGCGACACGATCAAGACGGTCAAGGACCTGGCCGGCAAGAAGCTCGTCATGGCGCAGAACTCGCCGAGCCAGTTCTTCGCCTTGAACATGCTCGTGGCGGGCGGCCTGCAGCCGGCCGACGTCGACATGGTGTACGTCAACACGGCCTTCGAGGCGGCGGCGGCCTTCAACCGCGACAAGAGCCTGGCCGGCTGCGTCTCCTGGGCGCCGGACATCTACAACCTCGCCGAGGCCAAGGGGAACCGGATGCTGGTCACGACGCTGACGGCCAACCGGCTGATCGCCGACGTCTGGTTCGCCCGGGCCGACTTCGCCAAGGATCATCCCGACAAGATCGAGGCGATCGTGCGCGGCATCTTTGACGCCATGGAAGACCTCAAGAAGGAGACCGCCCGCACGGAGGTCGCCAAGCTGATGGCCGACGGCTACGCGATCCCGGCCGAAGACGCCCTGAAGATGCTCGGCGACGCCCATTCGACGAACTGGGCCGAGAACTACCAGTTCTTCCTCAACCGCAACAACCCGGCCAACTTCGAGCGGATCTGGAAGCAGGCCTACATGCTCTATCGGCGGATCGGCGCGATCGCCAACAACCCCGTGCCCTTCGACCAGGTGATGGACTTCTCGGTGATCCAGAAGCTCGGCGCGGAGCCGAAATATGCGGAGACGAAGGACGAGTACACGACGCGGCTGGCGCCGAAGACCGTCCAGCAGATCCGGGCCGAGAACGAGGAAATCCTCACCAACACGATCGTGATCCATTTCTTTCCCAACAGCGCCGAGCTGCGGAAGAAGGTGATCCGGCGGATCGACGGCAAGGACACCGAGGAGCCCTACGATCCGCGGGTGGACATCGTTCTCGATGAGGCCGGCGCCCTCGCCAAGCAGTTCGGCAACGCCCGAATCGTCATCGAGGGGCACACCGACGCCTCGATGCGCGGCCAGGTGCCGCCGGCGATGGTCAAGGAGCTGTCGCTTGAACGGGCCCGTTCGGTGAAGGACGCGCTCGTGGAGAAGTTCAAGTTCGACGACGGCCGGTTCGCCGTGGACGGCCTGGGCTGGGACCGGCCGGCCGACGACGACCACCCCGACAATCACGCCTTGAACCGGCGAGTGGAGATCAAGGTCTACGCCGCGGAGCAGGAATGACGTCGCCGCCGGAACCGTCGGCGCCGCAGCCGGCCCGGCCGCTCCGCGGGGCGACGGGGGCGGGGACGGCCTTCCTCTGCGGGCTGACCTGCGTGGCCGCCGTGGCGGCACTGTGGTTCGTGGCCACGGCCGGCGAGCCGGAGAGCCGGTTCATCAGCCCGGCGACGCTGCCGAGCCCGGGGGAAACGCTCGAGGCCGTGCCGGGCGTTTTCGGCGAGCGCCGGCTCGCCGCCAATACGCTCGTCACGCTGCGGCGGGTGCTCCTCGGCTTCGGGCTGGCCGGGCTCGTCGGCGTGCCGCTCGGCGTCTTGGCGGCCTGCTTTCCCGCCGTGCGGGCGTTCGTCGCCCCGCTCACGATCTTCGGCCGCAACATCCCCGTCGCCGCCCTCATCCCGCTGACCTTTTTCTTCTTCGGCATCGGTGAATTTCAGAAGGTCATGTTCCTGTTCATCGCCAGCGTGGCCTTCGTGGTCAGCGACACGACGGCCGCCGTCCTCGAGGTGCCGGAGCGGTACGTGGACACGGCCCGGACGCTCGGCGCCTCGCGGCTGCAGATCATCCTCAAGGTGCTGGTGCCGCTGGCCGCGCCGGCGGTCTTCAACTCGCTGCGGCTCCTGTTTGGCATTGCCTTCGGCTACGTGATGCTCGCCGAAGTGGTGAAGCTCGGCGGCGACACCGGCGGCCTCGGCGACCTGATCAACGTCTCGCAGCGGCGCGGCGAACGGGAGCCGATCCTGATCGTGCTCGTCGTCATCCCGCTGGTTGCCTACGCGATCGACCGGGCCCTGTGGTGGCTGCAGTGCGACCTGTTTCCGCACCGCTACGGCGGCCACGGCTGGCTGCCCAAGGGACTGCGCCGGCTGCTGCACGGCGCGGGCGGGGCGGCGGAGGCCGCGGCATGAGCGAGGCCAGCACCGGAGCCGGGGGCTCCCCGACCGCAGCCGCTGCCCCGGCGGCGTCCGCCCAGTCGCCCGTCGAGCGGCCCGCGGCGGTCGAGTTTCGCAATGTCAGCAAGATCTACGGCCGGGGCACGCCCCGCGAGTACGTGGCGATTGCCGACGTCAGCTTCACGATCCCCGACGTCGTCGATCATGGCGAGATCTCGTCGTTCCTCGGTCCGAGCGGCTGCGGCAAGAGCACGGTCCTCCGGCTCGTGGCGGGCCTCGAGCCGCAGCATCCACCGACGAGCGGCAGCGTGACGGTGCTCGGCCGGCCCGTAGTCGGCCCGGGCGCCGACCGGGGGATGGTGTTCCAGGATTACACGAGCTTCGACAACCGCACGGTGCTCGACAACGTGGCCTTCGGGCTGGAGTGCCGGGGCGTGCCGCGCCGGCGGCGCGAGACCGAGGCGGCCGAGTGGATCGCCAAGGTCGGCCTCGATCCGCGCCGCGACGGCGGCAAGTATCCGCACGAACTCTCCGGCGGCATGCGACAGCGGGTGGCGATCGCCCGGACGCTGATCCTTCGGCCGCGGGTGATCCTCATGGACGAGCCGTTCGGGGCGCTCGATCCGGCGACGCGGCTCGACATGCAGGACCTGCTGGTGAAGCTCTGGCGGGAGGTGGAGGCGACGGTCTTGTTCGTGACGCACTCCGTCGAGGAGGCTGTGTATCTCGGCGACCGCGTGTTCGTGATGGCGACGACGCCCGGGCGGATCGTCGCCGAGATCCGCATGCCGGCCGCGTCGGCAGCCGCTCGGGAGACGCAGTCCGAGCCGTGGTTTCACGAGCAGGTCAGCGCCCTGCAGGCTCGCATCGAGCAGGTCGAGGCGGCCGCCGAGCGGCCCCGGGGAGAAACGTGATCGTGTTTGCCCGCGCCGGCGCCTACCTGAAAGCCGCATTCACCGCCCGCTGGAACCTGCTCCTCTTCGGGGGCGGCGTGGCGGCGGCGTTCGTGAGCGGGTTTCCCGGGGTCATCCTCCCGCTGGTGGCGGCCGGCGAGATCTATTACCTCGCGAGCATGCTCGCCAACGACCGCTTCCGCAGCGCCGTCGAGGCACAGGATGCCGGTGCCCGCCGGGCGGCCGAAGCGGCCGGTGCCCGGCAGGCCTACGAACGGATCCGGGCCCGGCTGCCGCGGCCGCTGCTCGAACGTTTCGACGAGCTGCGCGACCACTGCCTGAAGCTCGTTGAACTCGCCGGCAGCATCCGTGGCCCCGACGCCAGGCGGCCGGACGGCGGGACGCTCGAGTCGCTCGATCGGCTGCTGTGGGGCTACCTGCGGATGATCTGGGGGGCGGCGAACATTTCGGAGTTTCTCCAGCACACCGACGCCGCCGCCATTCGCGACCGGATCGCCGACCTGGAGAAGCGGCTGGCGAAGCTGCCTGCCGATGGTGACGCGCAGATGCGGGCGGCGCTCGACGACCACCTGAAGACGAGCCGCGACCGGCTGGCGAACATCGACGAGGCGAAGCGGAAGCTCGACGTGGTGGCCGCCGAGATCGAGCGGCTGGAGGCGAAGATCGCCGCGCTGGCGGAAAGCTCCGTGGCGACGCGGGACGTCAGCGATATCGCCCAGCGGGTGGACGAGGTGGCCGAGGGGATGCGGCAGACCGACGCCACGATGCGGCAACTGCAGCTCCCGCCGGAACTGGAGGCGCTGGAGGATCCCCCGCCGCTGTTGCGCGACGAGGCGTGAATCGGGGCGTCAGTCAGCCCAACGTGGACCGCGCAACCGGGGCCGCCCAACCCGGCCCGGGGCTGCCCGGCCCCGTCGCCGGACGTTCGCGGATGCCCTCGCGGCATCCGCATCACTCGATGCCGACTGCGCTGCGCCATCCTGGCTGCGCTTGTCGTCACACGCCGGCTCTCAGGGCACGGGCAGCCCCGGGCCTTCTTCGACAGCGTTGCAGGAAAGCCTTTGGGTCGCCCGTGCGAAGCCTGGCGCTTGTATCAGACCCCCCGCGGCGCGAATCACCCAGGCGGCTCCACTCGCAGCCTCGGCGAGTGGCCGCCTGCCGCCGCTCCGCGGCGGCCGCAGTCGCCCGGATGTGCGACCGCCCGGCATTCGAGCCGCACCTTGGCTGCGGCTCCGAATGCCTGAGCAAAAACCGGCAGGATGCCGGTGTTTCGCGTGCAATCAGTCGAGCCAGTCGGCCTCTTCGAGCCGCTCGGGTGTGTAGGTGTCGGTCACGTAGCTGATGTCCTTGGAGATCAGCGACTCGACCTCGAGCTTGAAGCCGTTGGCGAGCATCGTCTCGATCTCCTTTTGCCAGGCCTTCTTGCCCGCGAACCACGGGTAGGCGGCGATCTGCTTGGCCCGCTTGATGTCGGTGTCGTTGAGCTGGATCTGCACGCTCGGCGAGAGCTTGCACCGCTGGTAGTCGCGGGAGCGGATGCCGAGGAAGCGGGCCTCGGGGATCGCCATCCGCTTCGACTCGTAGGCGAGGTTGATCGAGCCCTGCTTGAGCACGGAATAGATGTAGTAGCCCCAGGGGTCGTTGTCGAGCAGACAGTAGACCGGCAGCTTGAGCTCGTTGTGGAGCCGGTAGAGCATGCGCCGGACGCCGCGCGGCGGCTGGCCGCCGCCGTGCGTGAGCAGGCAGGAGTGTTTCCGCCAGAACTTGTCCTCGTTGAACCGGCGCCAGACCGTGTCCTTCTCGACGTGGAGGATGAACTTCGCGTCGCAGGACTTGAACTTGACGATGTCGGCCTCGACGATCGAGGGAATCGAGTAGCCACCCGAGCCCATCCGCGCGCAGTCGATCTCGTCCCCCGAGTCGACGAGCGTGATCGGGCCCACCATGCCGCCGCGGTTGCTGGCGTAGACGTGGAGCTCCTCGCGGAGGCTCTCGAGCGTCACTTCGAGATCCTCGATGATCGGGTCGCACTCCTCCTGGGTGCCGAAAGTCTCCTCGCGGGTGCCCTCGATGGTGTGCTTGAGGAGGTAGTAAAGACCGCGGATGCTGGTCGTCTTCTGCTGGTCGATGAGCTGCTTGCAGCCGGTGGCCACGAGCAGGGTCTGCATGTAACTCTTCGCCTGGGAGAGGTTGAAGAGCTGCCGGCGGTTGGTCTGGCCTCCCATCTCGATGATCTTCCGCGCCTTGTTGAAGCGGACGTTCGACAGGCTGCGGGTCGGGATGTCGAGCCACGGGTCGCGGCGCTTGTCGGCCGCGGCCGCGACCTCGTTGGCCAGTTCGATGATCAGGCCGCGGGTCTTGGCGTCGACCGGCGGCAGTTTGCCGGCGGCGGCCTTCGGGGGGCGTTTCGACTTCGGTGGCATGGCGGTACGCTGAAGGTGTTCGAGGCTCGGACCCAACGGGCCACGATCCTACACTCCGCTCCGCCGGGTCGCACCCATGCCCAAATACCTGCTCGCGTACGTCCTCGTCGGCCTGCTTCTCGCCCTCGGCGTCTACGTGGTCGGCCGGCCGGATCGCCGCTTCGACCCGGACAAGCCGTAACCGGGCAGTCGTGAGGGTGCCGCCGTCCGGCTCCACCGGCCTCAACGGCACGAGCGCCCGGCAGGAGGCCGGGCGTCCCCCGCATGGTGAACCTCGCGCTTCACCATCGACGGGGCAAGCCTGCGCGGGCCAGGCTGGCATCGCAGTCGCGATGCGAGTCAGCAGCGGACTTCGTCGGCGCACCCGACGGCGCGGCGCAGGAAATGGGGCCGTTGCAGGCCGCCGGACTCGCCGCTAGCGGCCGGCGGCTCCGCGGCGGGCCGACGCGTGTGCGCGACGCCGAAGAATTCGGCGATTCGCCCGACGACGGTCCGCTGCTCGGCCGCGGTGAGTTCGGGAAAGATCGGCAACGCCAGCGTCTCCGCGGCGGCCCGCTCTGTGTGCGGCAGGTCGCCCGTCGCCCAGCCGAGATACCGGAAGCACTGCTGGAGGTGCAGCGGGACGGGATAGTAGATTTCGGTGCCGACATGGGCCGCGGCGAGATGCCCGCGGAGCGCGTCCCGGCGGCCGTTGGCCACGCGGATCACGTACTGATTCCAGACGTGCCGGCCGCGGGTCTCGTCGCCGGGCACGGTGACGTGGTCGGCGAGAGCGTACTCGGCGAAGAAGTGACCGTAGCGGGCCGCGTTCGCCTGCCGGGCCGTCGTCCAGCCGTCGAGGCAGGGAAGTTTGACGCGAAGAATCGCCGCCTGGATCGTGTCGAGCCGGCTGTTGATGCCGACCACCTGGTGGTAGTACCGCGGCTCCATGCCGTGCACCCGCAGGAGCTTCAGCGACTTGGCGATGTCGTCGCGGGTGGTGGTGAGAAAGCCGCCGTCTCCGGCGCCGCCGAGGTTCTTCGTGGGATAGAAACTGAAGCAGCCGACGTCGCCGAGGCCGCCCGAGCAGCGGCCGTGCCACGTCGAGAGGATCGACTGGGCCGCGTCCTCGACCAGTGGCAGGCCGGCCTTGCGGGCGATCGGCAGCAGGGCGTCCATGTCGGCCGTCCGGCCGAAGAGGTGCACCGGGAGGATCGCCTTGGTGCGCCGGCTGATCTTCCGCTCGACGTCGGCCGGGTCGACGAGATACGTCGCCGGATCGATGTCGGCGAAGATCGGCACCGCCCCCAGCCGGGTGACGGCGCTGGCGGTGGCGAAGAACGTGTAGCTCGGCAGGATCACCTCGTCGCCCGCTCCCACGTCGAGGGCCATCAGGGCGAGAAGCAGGGCGTCGCTGCCCGAGGCGCAGCTGATGGCGTGCGGCACGTCGAGGGCGCGGGCCAGTTCCGCCTCGAGTTCGGCGACGTCGGGTCCGAGCACGAACCGGCCCGATTCACAGACCCGGTCGATGGCGTCGCGGACCCGGTCGCGGAGAACCGCGTGCTGACGCTCGAGGGCGAGGAGGGGGACGGCCGGCAGGAACTCTTCCCCGGTCGCCGGGGTCGGGCTGGAAGTGGCGGCTGGCGTCCGGCTGGTCATCGTGCAGGCTCCCGAAGGCTCTCGTTCCGCGCGGTCATCAGACCGCTGCGGGGCGGGCTGTCCGGTCTCCGTGATCGTCATGCGGACGCGCTCGGCTGGAGTGGAAACGGCGACTTTTCGGCGCGGTGGCCGGACGGCCGGAGGCCGCACCGCCGAACCGTCGTCGCGGGGAGATAGGAGTTCTCGCAGGCTGGGGTCAAGGCCACTGACGGGGCATGATCAGAGGATCGCGGCGGACCAGCGGCGGGTCGGTGCGGCCGCCGACCGGCGTTCCCCAGGTTCTCTCGTTTGACAGCCATCCGGCCCGAGCCATAAATTCTGGGAGATTTCCGGCTCCGGCCGGGCGCCGGTGCGGTTGCACCTGCCGGGGATCGTGAGGAGAGATGCGCGGCGGGCGGCATGGGTGACATGCGGCCGGCCGCGAGCGGGATGGGATCCACAGCGATCATCGACCTGGGCCGCGTTGCGCAGCGGCTCGACCTGCCGGTCGCCGGCGTCGAGGCGGTCGTGCACCTGCTCGATTCGGGCAACACGATCCCCTTCATCACGCGCTACCGCCGCGATCAGACCGGCGGCCTCGACGAGGAGCAGGTGCGGCTGATCGCCGAGAGCGTCGGCCGCGCCAGGCAACTCGCCGACCGCAAGGTGACGATCCAGCGCACGATCCAGGGGCAGGGCAAGATGACGCCGGCCTTGGAGGCGCGGATCGCGGCCGCCGAAAGCCTCAAGCAACTCGAAGACGTCTATCTGCCCTTCAAGCCGCGGAAGTTGTCGCTGGCGGAGGTCGCGAAGCAGCGGAAGCTCGAGCCCCTCGCCCAGGAGATCCTGGCCGCCGCGCCCGCCGCCGCCGTGGTGGAAGTCCGGGCGGCCGACTTCGTAGATCCCGACGTCGAGGTCGGTTCCGTTGCCGACGTCCTCCTCGGCGTCGGCCACATCATCGCCCACGAGTTCAGCGAGCGGGCGGACCTGCGCGGCCGGCTGCGGGAGATTTTCCATCGCCAGGCCCGGCTCACGAGCCAGCGGATCGAGGCCGCCGGCAAGCCGCTCTCCAAGGACGAGAAGCACTTTCGCGACTACTTCGACTACGCCGAGCACGTGCAACGGATCCCGCCGCACCGGGTGCTGGCCATCAACCGCGGCGAGCGGGCGAAGCTGCTCAAGGTGCGGATCGACGGCCCTGCCGAGGAGTTGCAGGCCGCGGCCGAGGATCTGCTCGTGCCGGTCGACCATCCGCATGCCGAGTTTCTCCGCGGCTGCGTCCGCGATGCCCTCGCCCGGCTCGTGATGCCGAGCCTGGAACGCGAACTCCGCCGGGAGATGACCGAGTTTTGTGAGACGCACGCCGTGGGTGTGTTCGCCCGCAACCTGCGGAACCTGCTCCTCCAGCCCCCCGTGCCCGGCCGCCGCGTGCTCGCCCTCGACCCCGGATTCAAGAGCGGCTGCAAGGCGGTGGTGATCGACGAGTGCGGCACGCCCCTCGAACACGCCGTGCTCCACATCATCGGACAGCAGGAGCGGCGGGCCGAGGCCGGCCGGAAAATCGTCGACCTCGTCGGGCGGCACGGCTGTTCCGTCGTCGCCATCGGCAACGGAACCGCCGGCCGGGAGACCGAGTCACTGGTGGCGGAACTGGTCGCCGGCGAACTGCAGAGCCTGGACGTCGCCTACGTAATGGTCAACGAGGCGGGGGCCAGCGTGTACTCGACGAGCCAGTACGGTCGGGAGGAACTGCCGCAGCACGAGGCTGCGGTCCGGGGCGCGATCTCGATCGGCCGCCGGCTTCAGGATCCGCTCTCCGAACTGGTGAAGATCGAGCCGGCGAACATCGGCGTCGGCCTCTATCAGCACGACGTCAAGGCGCGGCACCTCCACGCCTCCCTGGACCACGTCGTCGAGAGCTGCGTGAACTACGTCGGCGTGGACCTCAACACGGCGAGCCCGGCGCTGCTGCGGTACGTGTCGGGATTGAACCAGGCCACAGCCAAGAACATTCACGAGTGGCGGATGCGAAACGGACCCTTCACGTTCCGCCGGCAGCTGCTGGAGGTGCCGGGCTTCGGAGAGGCGGCCTACGTGCAGGCCGCCGGCTTCCTCAAGATCGCCGGCGGCGCGGAACCTCTCGACGCCACGTGGATCCATCCCGAAAGCTACCCGGTCGCGGAGAAGGTCCTGGCGCGGCTCGGCGGCGGCATCAGCGAGTCCGCCCCGGGCGAACGCGGGCCGGTGGTCGATCTCCAGGGGCTCGCCGAGGAATTCGGTGTGGGTCGGCTCCTCCTTGCCGACATCATCGAGCAGCTCTCCCGGCCCGGCCGGGACCCGCGCGAGGATCTGCCCAAGCCGGTCTTCAAGAAGGGCGTCCTCAAGTTCGACGACCTCGAAGTGGGCATGGAACTGCTCGGCCCCGTGCTCAACGTCGTCGATTTCGGCGCCTTCGTGGACATCGGGATGCACGACAGCGGCCTGGTGCACATCAGCCAACTGTCGGGAAGATACGTCCGCGATCCCCACGACGTCGTCAGTGTCGGTCAGGTCGTCAAGGTCTGGGTGTTGGAACTCGACAAGGCCCGCCGCCGCGTCGCCCTGACGATGATCTCGCCGGCCGAACGCGCACGGCAGCAACTGCAGGAGGAGCGGAAGCGCGAGTCGCGGGGTCGGAAGCGGGCAAGTGCAGCCAAGCAGGCTGCTCCCCGGGCGAAGGCGCCGGGCGGAACGAGCCCGCCGGCAGCGGCGGCACGCGAGGCGGCCGGCGGCGGCAACCGCGACCGGCAGCAGCGATCGCCGCCTCCCGCCGGCCAGCCCCGCCGGGGTAGAGGCCGGCCGCCACGGGAGCAGGGGGCGCGGACCTACGTGTCCCGCGGACCAAACAGGCCCGCGGCGCCGCTCTCCGCGGCGATGCGTGACGGGAAGGAGCCCCTGCGCACGTTCAGCGACCTGCTGCAGTTCTACTCGGCACGGTCGGAGGAGGGCACGGATGAGAAGCCCGCCGCCGGACAGCCGGCGACCGGCAAGCAGGCTGGCCCGGCGCCGACGGAAGAACCGCCTACCGCTCCCGGAACGTGATCCTTCCCTTGGTGAGGTCGTAGGGGGAGAGTTCGACCTTCACCTTGTCGCCGGGAACGATGCGGATGAAGTTTTTCCGCATCCGACCGGCGACGTGGGCGTTGACGATGTGTCCGCCCGTGATCTGCACGCGAAACCGCGTGTTGGCGAGGGCCTGCGTCACGACGCCCTCCACCTCGAGTGCCTGCTCTTTTTCCGCCATGAAATTTCCTGGGTCGGTACTGAACGGGAATCGACATCGTACCGGCCAAGCCGGAGCCGGTCCAGCAGGCCCGGGCGACGTCGGGAGCCGGGATCAGCGGTCGTCGTCGCCCGCGGCCGGGGCCGATCCGGAGGCCTTCCAACGCAGGAAGGCGTCGAAGAAGCCGTCGAGATTGCCGTCGAGCACGCTCTGGAAATTGCCGACGTAGTGGCCGGTCCGCTGGTCCTTGACCCGCTGGTCGGGGTGGAGGAAGTAGTTGCGGATCTGCGAGCCGAAGCCGGTCTTCGGCTGCTGCTTGTAGCGGGCCAGTTGCTCTGCCTCCCGCTTCTCCTCCTGCAGCCGGGCGATGCGGGCGCGGAGCATCTTGATGGCCGTGGCCCGGTTCTTGTGCTGGCTGCGCTCGCTCTGGCACTGGACGACGATGCCGGTGGGGAAGTGGGTGAGCCGGATCGCGCTCGACGTCTTGTTGACGTGCTGCCCGCCCGCGCCGCTGGCCCGGAAGACGTCCTCGCGGATGTCCTCGTCGCGCAGCTCGACCTCGGCATCGTCGTCGGCGATCTCGGGCGCGACGTCGACCGCCGCAAAACTGGTCTGCCGCTTGCCTTCGGAGTTGAACGGGCTGATCCGCACCAGGCGATGGATTCCGGTCTCACCCTTGAGATATCCGTAGGCCCACGGCCCCTTGATGGCGACGGTGGCGCTCTGGATGCCGGCCACGGCGTCGTCCTGTCGGTCGAGCAACTCGACGGCGTAGTCGTGCTTCGAGGCCCAGGCGGAATACATCCGCAGGAGCATCTCGGCCCAGTCGTTGGCGTCGGTGCCGCCGTCGCGGGCATGAATCGAGACGAGCGCGTCGCAGGAGTCGTGGGGCCCCGAGAGGAGCGACGCCAACTCCAGCGCGTCGACGAGTTTTTCCAGCCGGTTCGACTCGGTGGCGAGTTCCGCCTCCAGGGACGCGTCCTCGCGGGCGAGTTCCTCCAGCGCTTCGAGGTCCCGGCCCACCGCGAGCGCCTCCTCCAGCGGCTTGAGCACGGAGTTGACGCTCTTCAACTCGGCGACCGTGGCCTGAGCCTTGTCGCTGTTGTTCCAGAAGTCGGCCGCGGTCATCGCCTCTTCGAGACGGGCCGCGGACTGCCTGCGCCCCTCCCAGTCAAAGAGAGTCTCGCAGCTGGAGGAGTCGGTCGCGGATCGCCTCGGCACGATGAAACAGCGCTGTGTCCATGGGCCGGATTGTACGCGGTGGCGGCTGCGGCGAGAAGGCGAGCCGCACGCGGTACCGCCGAGCCGCCGGCCGGGTCAGCGCCGTTCCACCTGATTGCCCGGCAGGCGTTGCAGAATCCGTCGCATCTCCAGCACGCCGACCGTGGCGATCACCTGCGACGCCGCCAGCCCGCAGGCGGCGACAATGTCGTCGATCAGCACCGGACCTGCCGGGCGGAGTGCGTCGCAGGCGTCGAGCACCCGGCGCTCCAGGTCGCCGAGTTGCAGCTCGGCGGGCGTCTGGATCGGCCGGCCGTCGGCCGACGTGGTCGTCTCGAACAGCGGACCGAGCTCCTCGAGCACGTCGTCGACGCTCTGCACGAGCCGGGCTCCGTCGCGGAGCAGGTCGTGGCAGCCGCGGGACATCCGCGAGTCGATCGGTCCCGGTACCGCGAACACCTCCCGCCCCTGCTCGCCGGCGATGCGGGCCGTGATCAGTGCGCCTGACCGGGACGACGCCTCGACGACCACCGTGCCGAGGGACAGCCCCGAGATCACCCGGTTGCGCTGGGGAAAGCAGCCGGGCGACGGCTGGGCCAACGGCAACGCCTCGCCGAGCACCGCCCCGCGGGACGCCACCTCCGTCGCCAGGTCGGCATGCTCGGGCGGATAGACGTCGAGCACGCCGTTGCCGAGCACGGCCAGCGTGCGGCCGCCGGCGTCAAGGGCGCCGCGATGGGCGGCGGCATCGATGCCCCGGGCCAGGCCGCTGACCACCGTGTAGCCGGCCCGGGCCAGCCCGCCGGCCAACTGCCAGGCGATCCTGCGACCGTAGGCGGTGGCATGCCGCGCGCCGACGATGGCGACCGCCAGGCCGTCGCAGGGCTCGATCGCGCCGCGCACGAACAGGATCCCAGGCGGATCGACGATCCGCGACAAGAGCGGCGGGTAGCCGGCCTCCCCCGCGGCGAGGATCGACACGCCCCGGCGGTGACAGAGGTCGATCACCTCGCCGGCCGTCCGCTCCACGGCCGGATCGCCGATCGCGCCGGCGGTCTTCCGGCCGATGCCCGGCAGGGCCGCGATCTCGGCGGCGGCAGCCGCGAACACGGCCTCGTGTGAACCGAACCGTTCCAGCAGCACCTGCCGCAGCCGCGGACCGATGCCCGGCACGCAGGCGAGGCGGACGCGGGCCCTGAGATCGGCGTCGACGACGGGCGTCGTGGTCATGGATCGGATTCCGCTGCGGGCCGGCTGCCAGTGACTGTACAAACGTTCTTGACGACCGTGGTTGTAGGCCACGCCGCGGCGGGCGTCAAATGCCCGGCGTCAGATGGCCCGTCCGCCAGCCGTGGACTGCGGCCGCCGTGCCCCGTCTGCTATCGTGTGGCGTCACGATCTCGCGAGCACTTTTCCATGCCAGCCGTATCCCCTGCCGCCGCCGCCGTCGTTCCGGGATGCCAGTTCGCCAGCGACAACACGGCGGGCATCTGTCCCGAGGCCTGGCAGGCGATCGCGGCAGCCAACGCCGGCGCCCTGGCGAGCTATGGCAACGACCGCTGGACGTCCCGGGCCTGCGACCTGATCCGTGACATCTTCGCATGTCCGACGGCGGAGGTGTTCTTCGTGTTCAACGGCACGGCTGCCAACTCGCTGGCCATCGCCGCGATCTGCCAGTCGTACCATGCCATCCTCTGCCACGAACTTGCGCACGTCGAGACCGACGAGTGCGGGGCGCCGGAGTTCTTTTCCAACGGCACGAAGCTGCTCCTCCTGCCCGGAGACCGGGCCAAGCTCACGCCGGAGGGGATCACGCACGCCGTCGAGCGGCGCCGCGACATCCACTACCCCAAGCCCCGCGTGGTGAGCGTGACGCAGGCGACCGAACTCTCCACCGTCTACACGCTCGACGAACTGGCCGCGATCCACGAGACCTGCCGGCAGCACGGGCTGCGGTTCCACATGGACGGCGCCCGGTTCGCCAACGCGGTTGCGGCCCTCGACGTCGCCCCGCGCCGACTCACCTGGGAGGCGGGCGTCGACGTGCTCTGCCTCGGGGGCACGAAGAACGGCATGGGGCTCGGCGAGGCGGTCGTCTTTTTTCGTCCGGAACTCGCCGCCGAGTTCGCCTACCGCTGCAAGCAGGCCGGCCAGCTCGCCTCCAAGATGCGGTTCATCACCGCGGCCTGGGTCGGCCTCCTGGAGGGGGGCGGGTGGCTCGCCAATGCCCGTCGGGCCAACGCCGCGGCCGCCCGCCTCGAGCAGGGGCTGCGGCAGATCGCCGGCATCGAGGTGCTCGGCCAACGGGACGCCAACGCGGTCTTCGCCCGGCTGCCGCCGGCGCTGGCGGCGAGCCTGCGGCAGCGGGGCTGGACGTTCTACGATTTCATCGGCTCGGGGGGCTGCCGTTTCATGTGCTCCTGGGCGACCACGGACGCCGACGTCGACGCCCTCCTGGCCGATGCCCGGAGGCTGGCCGCAGGCGGCTGACTGATCGGGGCTTCGCGAGCGACGATTCCGAGGAGGCATGTATGTCGCAGGTGCCGCATTCATCCCGGCGGCTGTCCCGCCGCAGTTTCGGCGCCGCCACCGCCGTCGCGGTCGCCGGCATCGCGGCGCCGGTCATGGCCCGCGGCCGCCGGCTCGGCAAGGAAACGATCGTCGGCGCCGGGGACCACGCCTATCGCGTGCACCACCACTTTCCGCAGCTGCCCGAACGCTTCACCTGGCAGACGACGCACGGCGTCGCCTTCGATGCGGCCGGCAATCTGTACGTGATCCACGAGGGGCGGAAGGACCGCAAGGATCACCCGGCGATCTTCGTGTTCGATCCGCAGGGGGCGTTCGTCAGGGCTTTTGGGGCGCAGTTTCAGGGAGGCGGTCACGGCATCGAGGTCCGCAAGGAGGCGGACGGCGAGTTTCTCTACGTCTGCGGCTATCAGCAGGTGAAGGCCTTCGCCAAGCTGTCGCTCGACGGGGAGGTCGTATGGTTTCGCAAGGCCCCTGTCGAGGCGGGCGGCTACGCCGCCGGCGAGGACGTGTCGACGACGCGGAACTGGAGCCGGACGGGGTTCCTGCCGACGAACGTCGCCTTCCTCGACGACGGCGGCTTCCTGCTGGCCGACGGCTACGGGACGTATCGCATCCATCGTTACGACAAGGATGCGAAGTGGGTGGGGAGCTTCGGTGGCGTGGGCCCTGGCAAGGGCACCTTCAACACCCCGCACGGACTCTGGATCGACCGCCGGCCGGGGCGTGAGCCGACGATCGTGGTCACCGACCGCGGGCATGGCACGCTGCAGGTGTTCGGCCTCGACGGCACCTACGAGGAGACGCTCCCCGGCTTCGGGATGCCGGCCAACATCGACACGCGCGGGGGGCTGATGCTCGTCCCGGAGTTGAAGGCCTGCGTGACGTTGCTCGACGACAAGAACGCGGTCGTGGCCCGGTTGGGTCAGGCAACGCAGCGGCTCGGCGAGATCAAGGATCTGCGTGCCAAGCCCGACCAGTGGCGGGACGGCGAGTTCGTTCACCCGCACGATGCCTGTTTCTCGCCGGCGGGGGATATTGTCGTTGCCGAGTGGGTCGAGACGGGCCGGATCACGAAGCTCGAAAAAATCGTCTGACGCGCACGTCGGGCCGCGTCAGGGGTTGTCCGTGCCGTGGTCGCCGGACGTTCGCTGCGGGCCTCCTGGCCCTTCGCTCACTGCGAGTCGGCTGCGCTCCGCCATCCTGGCTGCGCTTGCCACTCCAGCCCGGCTCCCATGGCACGGACAACCCCTGCCGAAAAGCCCAACGCCCGGGCGTGCAATGGCCAGGGATGGCATTGCACGCCGCGCAGCGGGCTTCAGCCCGCTGCTGCCCGTCGCCGGAAGCGACGCTTTGCGGTCAGCGCAACCCTTGGCGTTGCCGGTGACCGCCCGGGCGTGCAATGGCCAGGGATGGCATTGCACGCCGCGCAGCGGGCTTCAGCCTGCTGCTGCCCGTCGCCGGAAGCGACGCTTTGCGGTCAGCGCAACCCTTGGCGTTGCCGGTGACCGCCCGGGCGTGCAATGGCCAGGGATGGCATTGCACGCCGCGCAGCGGGCTTCAGCCCGCTGCTGCCTTTAGCTCCGCCAGGTGCTGAGCCGTGTTCACGAGCCGGTCCCAGTTCTTTTCGACGTATTCAGGAGGACCGCCGATCTGGGCGACCACTTGGGCCACCTGCTCCGTGGGCACCATCTCGATCGCATCCCAGGGGCAGACCTTGAGGTCGTAGGGATTCGACTTCTTTCCAGGAATATGGACGCACACCTCGCAGCCGACGCAGCGCTCGATGTCGATCTCGCACCAGCTCTGCAGGTTGTGGAACTGGTCGTACTGCTGCACCTTCACGATGCAGTCCACCGGGCAGACTTCCAGGCAACTCTCGCAGCCGGTGCAGTTGTCGGCGTTGATGACCGCGAGTTCCTTGGGGAGCTTCTTACGTGGTCCGGCTTTGGCCATGATGGTCGTGTGTGCGGCAGGGAAGAAACGTAATCTCCAATACTTCCATCGTAGCCGTCCGCGGTCCGGCGTCAAAAGTGGAACCGCTTCCGCCGATCAGCTGGCCCACGCCAGGGACATGCCGGCGGGCACCGGCAGGGGGGCGAGGCGGTCGAACCGTGCCGGCTGCACCGCAGCCGCGCTGGCGAACTCGTAGCCGAACCGCTCCACGTCCTCGGCGAAGTGATCGCGGACGAGCGTGGCCAGCCGGGGCGAGTGGTAGTCGCGGTAGTCGCCAGGAAGACGCCGGCGGACAGGCTGCGTCGCAGGCTCTCGGCCGGCATGTGGGTGCGAAACCTTTCCAGTCCCCAGGGCGGGGAGTGATTGACGCGGATGCCGATCATCGACAGGCAGCGGTTGGCCCAGGAGCCGTCGGAATGATCGCCATACGGGGCGAGGGCCGCGAACATGCTCGACCCGCCGGTCTTCGGCACGGGCACGAACGCGAACCGGTGGCGGTGTGAGAGGAGCATGCCGGGATGATCGGCCGCCGCCGCCGGGACCAGAGCAATTTCACCGCGGATTCGCGGACTGCTACAGCCGCTCGCCGCGGACGAGGTCCTCGGGCGTCTGCCGGGCCCGCACGAGCCGCGCTGCGCCGCCATCGACGAGCACCTCGGCCGGCAAAGGCTTCGAGTTGTAGTTGCTCGCCATCACGAATCCGTAGGCGCCGGCGATCTCGATCACCAGCAGGTCGCCGACCGCGGCGGCCGGCAGGCTGCGGGTGGCCACGAAGCCGCCGTCGGTCTGCGTGAAGATGTCGCCCGACTCGCAGAGCGGCCCCCCGACGGCGACCTCTTCGGTCGCGGCGTCGGCCGCCGTGGCCTGCGGGCAGAGGCTCATCGGATGGTAGGAGCCATAGAGCACGGGGCGGGCGAGCGTGTTGAAGCCGGCGTCGACGAGGACGTACTTCCGGCTCCCCTGGTTCTTCACGGCCCGGATCTCCGTGACGACGAAGCCGCTCTCGGCGGTCAGGTACCGGCCCGGTTCGATCTCCAGGCGGATGCGGTGGCCGAAGGCGTCCTCGAGTTTCCGGCGCGTCGCGTCCCAGAGCGTGAAGTAGCCCGACAGGTCGGCATGCACCTCGCCCGGCCGGTAGGGGACCGGCAGGCCGCCGCCGGCCGAGATCGTCGTCAGCGACCGGCCGATCTCCCGGGCGACGCGGTCGAGCGCGCCGGCCACCTCGGCGAGGTGTGCCAGGTCGGTGCCGCTGCCGATGTGCATGTGCAGGCCGGTGACGGCGAGCCCGGCCCACTCGGCCCGGCGCAGGACGTCGGGGATGTCGGCGTGCCAGATGCCGTGCTTCGAGCCCTCGCCGCCGGTGTTCGTCTTCTGGCTGTGGCCGTGGCCGAAGCCCGGATTGACCCGGAGCGTGATGCTCGCGCCGGGGACCCGCTCCGCGAGCTGCTCGATCATGTCGGCCGAGCCGCAGTTGACGTGGATTCCGTGGCGGGTGACGGCGTCGAGCGAGTCACGGTCGAAGATGTCGGCAGTGTAGACGATCGGATGGGCGGGGGGCAGGTCGGTGGCCGTGGCTGCACCGGGGGCGGCGTGTGGCGTATAGCCGGCGGCAAGCGCCCGATGGATCTCCCCCGTGCTCACCGCGTCGACGAGCACGCCCTCGCGGCGGACAAGCGCCAGGATGGCGAGGTTCGAGCAGGCCTTCTGGGCGAAGCGGATCGTGTCCCAGGCGGCGAGGTCGCGGCAGCGGCGCCGGATCATCTCCGCGTCGTAGACGTAAAGCGGCGTGCCGAACTCGCGGGCCAGTGCGGCGACGGAAGCGCCGGCGATGTCGCGGCGGATCGAAGGGGGTGTAGTGGCGGCGATCATCGGCCGTCAGGGAGCGAGGTCGGGCAGTGGAATCGCATTCGGCTTCCGCTGGCGGCCGAGGCCGGGCTGGACTTGCACGGGAGGCCGCCCTTGCGTCGACGTGACCACGTCCTTCACGAGTCGGATCGCGCCCGCGTCGGCCGAGATCCGCAGTGCCATGCCGCGTTCCAGCGGGCGGACGAGCAGTTGCAGGGCCGCCGACGGCAGCGTCGCCGCCCTGTCGAGAGCGGCGTTGACGGCGTCGGCAACGCCCGGGTCGCCTGCCGCCGCGGGCATGGCCGCGAAATAACGGAGCAGCGGCACGAGCGAGACGTCGAGACCGGCGAACGGCTTGGTGTTCTCGGCGGGGCCGGCCCCGTCGGCGAGTCCGGCGATCCGATTTTCGACGCCGGCACCCATCGCGATGACGGCGCGATCGGGCGTCACGCCGAGCGTGATGCCGAGTTTCTTGCCCAGGTTTTTCGAGAGCTCGGGGTCCGCGGTGAGATCGACCTCCAGGGTGTGCAGCGTGGCGCTGCCCGCGTTGCCGGCGTCGAACTTCACGGTCGCGCCCGCCGGCAGGGCATCCGGCCCGCCGAGAGCCTTTTTCAGGGCGGCTTCGAGCGCCCGGCCGTCCTTGACCTTCACGCAGGCCGTCACCGCGGGCACGGGCTCGCCGGCTTCCGGATTGGCCGCCGCCGTATCGATCGTCAGCGCGGCGTCGAGGGCCCCCGTATCGAGCACCGCCGGCAGAACCTCGCGCACGACGGCGGCCAGTGCGGCGCCGATCGGGTCGGGCGGCGGCACTTGCACCGCCTCCACGGCCTGCTTCCGCAGCGACTCGGGAATCGCCACCGCGGCGTGGCCGGACACGGCCGCCGGCTTGCCGTCGGTCGTTGCGGCGGCCGGCGCCGTGGGCGTGGCCTGGGCCATGGTCTCGTAGATCGCGGCCTCATCGGATCCGGCCGTCATCGCCGTCCGGGTCTCGAGCGCCGCGCGTGCCTTCTCGACGTCGAGCGTCAGCCCGAGCATGAACGTCTCGAGCACCGCGAGTTGCTTGGCCAGGGAGTCGGCATCCATGGCCTGCCCCTGCATGGCCGCGGCCTGACCCGCCATGGCCGTGAGCTGGGCCCGCAATGGCTCTGGCAGGCGGGACGGGAACAACTTGATGCCGAGCGAGAACATCTTCACGACCGGATCGAGCTGCTGCTCGAGGCCCGCCGGCGGAGCGGGCATGCCCTGCAGCGAGACGACCGCCCAGCCGTCCTTCTCGATGATCTGCAGCGGCGGCATGCCGGGGTTGCCGGCGTTGGCGAGCACCTTCACGCCATCCTGCTCCTGGACCTCGCCGAGCACTGGGGCGAGCGACTCGAGGAGTTTGTTCAGATCCTTCACCGGCACGAAGCCGCGCACGACGGGTGCGTCACCAGGGCCCTCCGCCGTGACGACCACGCCGGCCGGCCGGTTCACGTCGAGCCCGGCGAGCCCCTTGAACTTGGTCGCCATCATGAGCGGCGTCTCCACCAGTGCGTCGAGCGCCGGCTGATCGACCAGCCCGCCCACCCAGCGGACCTGCTTCTTGAGTTCGGCATACGGGTCGCACGCCACGACGGCGAGCACGACCGGCTCGTCGGCGGCATGAGCCCGCGGGGAAGAAACCAGGCCGCTGGCCGATGCCAGGCAGGCGGCGGCGACGGCAACGCAGGCCAGCGGGCGGACGTACATCGAATGACCCTCGGCAGATGGGGGAAGGGGCGGGAGCCACCGGCCGGGGATAGGCGTCGACCGGCGCCGGCGAACCGGAGAAATCGTACCACATCGGGCGGCTGGCGAACATCATCGCGGAAAGAAGAATGGTCGTGCCCTGGATTGGTATCCTGCAGCCCGCTACCGCATGACCACGCCACACGTCCTCCACGAGCCCGTTCCTGCCGGGGCTGCGGGCACGCCCCGGCGGCAGTCCGGCGTGCGACTGCAAAGCCTGCTGCTCGTTCTCACCGCGGCGACGACGTTCGCAGCGGGCGTGGTCGGCTGGCAGCTGATGTTCCTCGGCATCGATGATTCCCTCGCCGAGTCGTTCGGCCTCCACTGGCGACGCGGGCTCGCCTACATGGCCGCCGTGATGGCCGTGCTCGGCGCCCACGAGGCGGGGCACGTGGTCGCCGCCCGGATCCACGGCATCCCGGCGACGCTTCCCTACTTCATACCCATGCCCGTGCTCCTCACCGGCACGCTCGGCGCCGTGATCGGCATGGAGGGGTCGCGGGCCAACCGCCGGCAGCTCTTCGACATCGCGCTGGCCGGTCCGGTGGCTGGGCTCGTGGTCGCGGTGCCGCTGCTGGCCATCGGCATGCAGGGGGCCACGCCCGCCAGCGACAACCCGTTCGCGCTGCCGCTCTTGGCACAGTGGCTGCTCGCACTGGTGCGGCCCGACCTGCCGGCCGACACGACGATCGCCCCCAACGCCCTGTTCATGGCCGGCTGGGTCGGCCTGCTGGTCACCGGCCTGAACATGATCCCTGTCAGCCAGCTCGACGGCGGCCACGTCGCCCATGCGCTCCTCGGCCGGCGCGGCAACTGGCTGGCGCGGGGCATGCTCCTCGCGGCGATGGCCCTGGTGATCGTCTGCGGGCAGTACAACTGGGTGGCGATGCTCGTGGTCGTGACGCTCATCGGCGTTGATCACCCGCCGGTCCGCGACGAGGAGGTCGCGCCCGGGCCGGTGCGCACGGTGCTCGGCTGGTGTTCGTTCCTGATCCCGATCGTGACGTTCATGCCCGAGCCGCTGGCCGGGCTCTGACTGGCCGGGCGGTGAGCGCGACACGGCCGGGCTGCGAGCGCATCTCGCGGGTGCAGCGCCGCCGCCCGGCCCGGGATTGCCGGTGATTCGTTGACCGCAACGCTGGTGGCGTCCAGAATTGATTCCTGATCGATCGACTCACGAAGGAGGACAGCGTGAATTTCGTCGCCGCGGAGGATCCGGAAGTGTGGTCGGCCATCGCCGCCGAGCAGACGCGGCAGCAGGACGGCCTGGAGATGATCGCCAGCGAAAACTTCACCAGCCCGGCCGTCATGCAGGCCGTGGGGAGCGTGCTCACCAACAAGTACGCCGAGGGCTATCCCGGTCACCGCTACTACGGCGGCTGCGAGTTCGTCGACAAGGTCGAGGACCTGGCTCGCGAGCGGCTCAAGGCGCTGTTCGGCGCCGAGCACGTCAACGTGCAGCCGCACTCGGGCAGCCAGGCCAACGCCGCGGTCTACATGACGGCGATCGCTCCGGGCGACACCGTGCTCGCCTTCGACCTCGCCCACGGCGGCCACCTCACCCACGGCATGAAGCTCAACGCCTCGGGCGTGCTCTACAAGTTCGTTCACTACGGTGTCCGACGCGAGGATCACCGGCTCGACTTCGACCAGATCGCCCGGCTGGCCCGCGAGCACAGGCCGAAGCTGATCGTGGCCGGAGCGAGCGCCTATCCGCGCGAGATTCCCCACGGGACGTTCGCCGAGATCGCCCGCGAGGTCGGCGCCAAGCTGATGGTCGACATAGCCCACTATGCGGGGCTCGTCGCGGCGGGGCTGCACGACAATCCCGTGCCGGTCGCCGACTTCGTCACCAGCACGACCCACAAGACGCTTCGCGGCCCGCGCGGCGGGATCGCCATGTGCCGGGCCGGCGACGCCAAGATGCTCGACCGCTCGGTCTTCCCCGGCCAGCAGGGTGGGCCGCTGATGCACGTGATCGCGGGGAAGGCCGTGGCCTTCGCCGAGGCTTTGCGGCCCGACTTCAAGGCCTACGGCAGGCAGGTGATCGCCAACGCGAAGGCGCTCGCCGAAGCGCTCGCCTCTGGCGGCGTGCGGCTCGTCAGCGGCGGCACCGACAACCACCTGATGCTCGTGGACGTCACGCCGCTGGGCATCGGCGGCAAGCTCGCCGAGGAGACGCTCGACCGCTGCGGCATCACCTGCAACAAGAACATGATCCCCTACGACGAGCGGAAGCCGATGGATCCCTCCGGCATCCGCCTGGGCACGCCGGCGTTGACGACCCGCGGCATGCGGGCCGACGAGATGCGGCGGATCGCCGCGTGGATTCTTCGGGCGCTGAAGCAGGCCGGCGATGCGGACGTCGTGGAGACGACCCGCCGCGAGGTGGCGGAACTTGCGGAGCAGTTTCCCGTCCCCGCGGCCCGTCTCGAAGAGACGGTCGCGGGCTGAAAAAGGTGCCAGCCACCAAATCTGGGTAATTTGACCCGCGTCGGCTCGACATGTATACATGCGTACATGCCACGCCCCCGTCGAGTCGTCCCCGGAGGGATGCCGTTCCACGTGCTGAACCGCGCGGTGGGGCGACGGACCGTCTTCGAGTCGGCTGCCGACTACGCTGGATTCCTCGACGTCATGGCCGAGGCTCTGCGTACGCGGCCAATGCGGATCTGCGGGTATTGCGTGATGCCGAACCACTGGCACATGGTGCTGTGGCCTGAGCGTGACGGTGATTTGCCGGCGTTCGTGCAGCACGTCTCGAATCTGCACGTCAAGCGTTGGAAGAAGGTGCATCGGGAAGTCGGCGAGGGTCACCTGTATCAGGGACGCTACAAGTCATTCCCCATTCAGAGCGATGCATATTTCCAGACCGTCATCCGCTATGTGGAGCGGAATCCGCTGCGGGCGAATCTCGTCGCCAGGGCCGAAGACTGGCCATGGTCGAGCCTTGGGCAAGCGTCGTCGTCCGCCTCGATTCCCCTCGCCGCATGGCCGGTTCCGCAACCGGCGCAACGGCATGGCGAGCAGTGGGTCGAATGGGTAAATGGGCCGCAGACCGAGGGAGAGCTCCGGAGCCTGCGAGCATGCACGATGCGAGGCCGGCCCTTCGGGGACGACGCCTGGGTGCAGCGGATCGCCGAGAGCCTTGACCTGGGAGCCACGCTGCGACGCCGGGGACGTCCATGCGCTGCCGAGCCAGCCTTCCGGACCGGCTGAGTCGGCCCCCAGATTGCCCAGATTTGGTGGCTGGCACCTTTTCCGTACGATACGGGGATGCAACGAGTAGTGCGGATCGGCATCGTGCAGTCGGCGTGCAGCGGCGACAGGGAGGCGAACGTCGCGCAGGCGATCGCCGGGATCGCAGAAGCGGCGGCCGGCGGCGCCGAGGTCGTCTGTCTCCAGGAACTGTTCGCCGGCGAGTATCCCTGCCAGAGCGAGGACCATGAAAAATTCGCCGCGGCGGAGGGGGTGCCTGGGCCGCTGACGGCCCGGCTCGCGGCTGCCGCGAAGCAGCACGGCGTGGTGCTCGTGGGGAGCGTGTTCGAGCGGCGCACCGCGGGACTCTTCCACAACACGGCCGTGGTCTTCGACGCCGACGGCTCCACGGCGGGCGTGTATCGCAAGATGCACATCCCCGACGACCCGCACTACTACGAGAAGTTCTACTTCGCCCCCGGCGACACGGGGTTCATGAGCATCCCCACGAGCCGGCTCGCGGTCGGGCCGCTCGTCTGCTGGGACCAGTGGTACCCGGAGGCCGCCCGGCTCACGGCCATGGCCGGCTCCCAGGCGATCTTCTATCCGACGGCGATCGGCTGGCTCGACGGCGAGGAGCCGCTGCACCGCGAGCAGTACGAGTCGTGGGACACGATGCTCCGCAGCCACGCCATCGCCAACGGCGTGTTCGTCGTGGCGGTCAACCGCAGCGGCCGCGAGGGTAGCTTGAGGTTCTGGGGGGCGAGCGTGGTCTACGCCCCGAACGGCCAATGCCTCGTCAAGGCGTCGCACGACGTCCCCGAGACGCTCGTCTGCGAGTGCGACCTCGACCGCATCGAGTGGTCGCGGATGCGCTGGCCGTTCTTCCGCGACCGGCGGATCGACGCCTACGGAAACCTTCTCCAACGCTGGGGAGGGTGAGGGCATGTCGGCCGACCAACCGCACGCCGGCGCGACGCCCGCCGCGCTCGGCTACCGGTTCCCCGCCGAGTGGGAGCCGCACGCCGCCACCTGGCTCGCCTGGCCGCATCGCCGGGCCACCTGGCTCGGCGACTTCACGGCGATCCCCGCCGCCTACGCCCGCGTTGCCGTGCAGATCGCGTCCCACGAGCCGGTGCGGATCGTGGGGAGCGGGGCGGCGCTCTCCGAGGCCCGGACATTCCTCGGTCAGGTGACGAACGTGTCGTTCGTCGACATCCCCACCAACGACTCCTGGATCCGCGACACCGGCCCGGTGTTTCTGCGGCCGCGGGGTGCGGGAGCACCGGCCGCAGTGGCCTGGGAGTGGAACGCCTGGGGGGGCAAGTATCCGCCCTGGGACGACGACGCCCGTGTCGCCCGCTCGATCGCGGCGCGACTCGGCCTGCGAACGTTTACCCCCGGCATCGTCCTCGAAGGGGGTGCCATCGACACCGACGGCGACGGCACGCTCCTGGCCAACGAGCGCTGCGTCGTCGATCCGCGGCGCAACCCGGGGCTCGACCGGGCGGGCACGGAGCGGATTCTGCGCCATTTTCTCGGCGTCGAGCGGGTGCTGTGGGTGGGGGGCGACCTCGCCGGCGACGACACCGACGGCCACATCGACCAGCTCGCCCGGTTCGTGGCCCCGGGTCGCGTCGTGGCGGCACGGCAGCCCGATCCGCTCGATCCCAACCGGGCGGCGCTCGAGGCCAACCTCGAACTGCTCCGTGGGCACGTCGACGCCCGAGGCCGGCGGCTGGAGGTGATCCCAATCGACATCCCGCCGCGGTATGCGTTTGCCGGAACGCAGCTCCCGGCGAGCCACCTGAACTTTTACGTCGGCAACGGCTTCGTTGGCGTGCCGGTGTTCGGCGCCCGGACGGACGAAGCGGCGCTGGCTACGCTCGCCGCCTGTTTCCCCGACCGGCGGATCGAGCCGGTGGACTGCACGGCGATCGTCCGCGGCCGCGGGGGCCTGCATTGCATCACGCGTGACGAGCCCTCCGTGGCCTCGTCACGCTAGGCCCGGCGCGGGCAACGCCGAGGGTTGTCCGGCCGGGCATGTCGATCGTGGTCTTCATGACGGCACCGTAGCCGTAAATTCGGTAGTTGCAGAGCGACATCTACGGGCGAATATGCCGCCGAACGCTGGGCCTGCGGCGGTTTTGTTCGGCTGTAACGAAACGGCTGCGGCGCCGTCTTCATGGAGGCGGACGGTTCGCGGGCCGTCGGGACGGCCGGCGTGTGGCATGAACGCCGGTCGGTGGCCGGATGACTGAGAAGGAGCCGAGCATGGCAGCGACAAGCGACGGTCACGGCTGGATTCTCGCGGCCGTCGATGCCCACGAGCTTCCCCTCGCCCGCTACGCCCGCCGGCTGCTCGGCGACGTTGATCTCGCCGCCGACGCCGTGCAACACGCATTCGTGCAGTTGTGCAGTGAGTCGCGGGCCACGGCCGGCGAGAACCCTGCCGCCTGGCTGTTTCGCGTCTGCCGCAACCGAGCCCTCGACCACCTGCGGCGCTCCGGCCGCGAGCGGCCGCTCGTCGGTGAACACGACGAACCGACCGCGGGCCCACCCGACCGGTCGGCGATCGCCGATCGCAGCGCCGACCCCGCCGCGGCCGCCGAACAACGCGAGCTCGCCGCCCGCCTCCGTGACCTGCTTCGTGCCCTGCCGCCGGCACAGCGCGAGGCGATCGACCTGTGGTGCGAGGGTTTTACGGCCAGGGAGATCGCCGCGATCACCGGCCGCACCGAAGGGCACGTGCGCGTGCTTACTCACCGCGGGCTGACGGGGCTTCGGAGTCATCCCGCCATCCGCAGCCTGCTCGCGGCCAACGCCACCGCCTGAACCCCCGACCGCACCTGCTTTCACCGCTTCCCGAAGGAGACCGAGGCCATGAGCCACGACACTGCCCGCCATCCCGAAGACCACGATGTTTTGCTCACCGCCTACGCGCTCGGCGAACTCTCGGGCGACGAACTGGCCGCCGTCGAGCGGCTGCTCGCCGACCCAGCCGCCGTCGCGGCCCGGGAGCACGTTGCCGAGGTTCGCGCGACGGCCACGGCGCTCCGCGCGGCCCGCGACGCCGACCTGCCCGAGCGGTCCGCCGACCTGCGTCGGGCGGTGCTCGCCGCCGCGGTGGGGAGCGGGGCCGTGACGCCCGCGGAGGCAGCGCCGCCGCGGCGCCGGGGGGGCCTCGGGAAGTGGATCCTGTCGCTCGGCTCCTGCGCGGCGGTGGCCCTCGTGGCGGCGGCAATGCTGTTCCCACCCGTGCAATCGTCCCGGCAGGCGGCGCGCCGACAGGTGGCAATGGTGAGGGATCGTGAGGCGCCTGGCCCTGGAGCCCCGCGGCAAGCGAGTCAGGCTGCGAGCATTGGAGGCAACGATCGCGAAGTCGATCTCGGTTATGTCGGTGACGCCGCCGCTCCCGGCGAGCCCGTACCGCAGCCGGCTGCCGAGAAGCTTTCCGAGATCGGCGCCGTCGGTGACGCCAGGGGCGGGCTCAGCGGCAAGGTAGTGCCTCCTCGCATCGTGGTCGATGCGGAAGGTGCCGGGGCGGTCGTTCCCAACACCGAGCGCTACAACCGCTTCTCAGACAGCCGGTTCCTTGCCGTCGGCGCAGAGCCGCTGTCCACGTTCTCGATCGACGTCGACACCGCGTCCTACGCCAACGTCCGCCGGTTCCTGTCCGCGGGCCGGCGGCCGCCGCGGGACGCCGTGCGGATCGAGGAGCTCGTCAATTACTTCCGCTACGACTATCCGCAGCCCAAGGCCGACGAGCCGTTCTCCGTGTCGGTCGATGCGGCCGCCTGCCCGTGGCAAGCCGGCCACCGGCTCGTCCGCGTCGGCCTCCAGGGCCGCGACGTCGCCCGCGACGCCCGGCCCGCCGGCAACCTCGTGTTTCTCGTGGACGTCTCCGGCTCGATGAACGAGCCCGACAAGCTGCCGCTCGTGCAGCGGGCGCTGGTGATGCTCGTGGACGAGCTCACCGAGAACGACCGGGTGGCGATCGTGACCTACGCCGGCAACGCCGGCCTCGTCCTCCCCTCCACCAGCGGCGACCAGAAGGGAAAGATCCGCGCGGCGATCGACGGCCTGCAGGCCGGCGGTTCGACGCACGGCAGCGCCGGCATCCTGCTCGCCTACGAGCAGGCGGCGGAGCGGTTCATCCAGGGGGGCGCCAACCGCGTCATCCTCTGCACCGACGGCGACCTGAACGTCGGCGTGACCAGCGACGAGGCGCTCGTCGAACTGATCACGAAGCAGGCCAAGGGGGGCACGTTCCTCACCGTGCTCGGCTTCGGCACCGGCAACCTCCAGGACGAGAAGATGGAAAAGCTCGCCGACAACGGCAACGGCGTCTACGCATATATCGACGGCGTCCGCGAGGCCCGCAAGGTGCTCGTCGAGCAGCTCACCGGCTCGACGATCACGATCGCCAAGGACGTGAAGATCCAGGTGGAGTTCAACCCCGCCCAGGTCGCCTCCTACCGGCTGCTCGGCTACGAGAACCGGGCCCTGGCCGCCGAGGACTTTCGCGACGACAAGAAGGACGCGGGGGAGATCGGCGCCGGCCACACCGTGACGGCACTCTACGAGATCGTGCCGGTGGGTGCCCAGGCCGCGGAGCCGGCGGCCGGCCGCGGGGCCGAACCGCTCAAGTATCAGCCCGCGTCGGAAAAAGGAGTCCACCCGTCGGCTACAGACAAGCCGCCGTTCGGCCCGGCGAGCCGCGAGCTCCTGACGGTGAAACTCCGCTGGAAGAAGCCCGACGGCGACGCGAGCACGCTCCTGGAGGTGCCGCTGGCGGAGCAGGGGGGCGGGTTCGACGCCGCCCCCGCTGACTTCCGCTTCGCGGCGGCCGTGGCGGCCTTCGGGATGATCCTGCGCGAGAGCGAGCACAAGGGCACGGCCACGCTGCCCTTCGTGGCGGAGATCGCCGGCGGCGCCATGGGCAGGGATGCGGGAGGCTACCGGGCCGAGTTTCTCGACCTCGTCCGCAAGGCCGAAGGCGACCGCGGCACCGAACGCTGACGCCGCCGCCGGCCGCGTGGGGCGACCGTCACGGCTCGCGGCGGGTGTCGCGGACGTACTTGTGGCACTGGATGCACTTCATCGTCACCTCCATCCAGGCCAGCGCCGCACCGTCGAGGTTGCGGGCCTTGGCGGCGGCACGGAGCGCATTGCAGGATCGGCGGAAGTCGTCGCTCTGCCGGGCGTAGTCCTCGGTCTGCAGCACCTGCCAACTCGAGGCCTGGCTGGCGAGCGCGAGATCATGGGCTCCCTTCTCGATGAGGTCATAGTCCTCCACCGTCAGGCCCTCGAGCACCTTTTGGGAGTGGCCGAGCTTGGCCCGCATGAACACGCCCACCTTGTCGGGCTCGACGGCGGAAGCGTCGGAACCGGCCTCGGCCGGGGGCGGGGCGGCAGACGGGGACAGGGCCGTGATCGCGACCGCCGTGGCGGCCAGCAGGGCGATCCCGGCGAGCCAGACGCGACGTTCAGCCTTCGATTCGCTCCCCACTCGGGCGTGCTGAAATGGCCACATGGTCTTCATTCTCCCGCTCGCTTGCGTCCCGATGAACTACTGCCGTGCCGGGCAGCGGTCGAGAGCCGGTCCCGCATGGCGGCACGTCATCTCGACCCGAGCCGCAGGATAGCCCGCCCCCGAACCGGCTCGCAAGCGGTCCGCCGCCCTCACGACCCGGTTCGGACGGTGTATTCTGCAGCAGCGGCTGGGCTTGCCCCGGGGGGCGTCGATCCGCGACGATCTTTGCGTCCGGGTTTCGGGCAGGAACGAGCACCGGGGCGAAAGGAACGGCATGGCGCAGTTTGCGACGGCAGTGCAGGGGCTCGTGTCGCTCCTCGCCCGCCTGATGATCGTGCTCATCTTTTTCATGAGCACCGTCTTCAACAAGATTCCTCACTTCCAGGCAACGGCCGATTACATGGCCGCGCAGGGAGTCCCCAATCCCAGGTTCGCACTCTTCGGCGCGATCGGCCTGCTCCTCATCGGCAGCTTGTCGGTCGCGCTCGGGGCCTGGACCCGGTTCGGGGCGATCTTCCTCTTCGTCTTCCTCGCCGCGGCCACCTACTACTTTCACGATTTCTGGACCCTCTTGGACCTTAAAGAAAAGCAAAATCAGACGATCCAGTTCATGAAGAACGTCGCCATCGGCGGCGGCCTGTTGTCGCTGATGGCCTTCGGCGGCGGGCCGTGGAGCGTGGATGGCTGGATCGATCTCAAGCAGGCCGAGGCCGAGTCGGCCCCGGCGAAGCCGCGGGTCAGCGCCAAGCCGCAGCAGGGCTGACGGAGACGCCGGTGGCGCCGGCCTGAGGGGAGGGAAACCGGTGAAGAAAGCGTGGACGAGCGGGGCCCTGTTGCTGTTCGCTGCGGCCTGCGTCGGCCGCGCGGTCGCGGCCGACGAGGAGAAGAGAATGTCCGGAGCACCGACGGTGACGCCGTTCGGCACGCTGCCCGACGGCCGCAAGGCGCTGCTCTACACGCTCGAGGTGCAGGGGGGCTGGAAGACGACGATCACCGACTACGGGGCGATCGTCACCAGTTTCCTCGTGCCCCCGCGGGACGGTGCCGTGAACGCGAAGCCGGTGGACGTCGTGCTCGGCTTCGACACGCTCGCCGGTTATCTGAAGGGGCATCCGTACTTCGGCGCGATCTGCGGCCGGTTCGCCAACCGGATCGCCAACGGCCGGTTCGAGCTCGACGGCAAGGCGTTCACGCTCGTCACGAACAACAACGGCCACCACCTCCACGGCGGGACCGTCGGCTTCGACAAGCTGCTCTGGAAGGGGACGCCGCGCCGCACGGACCGCGGGCCGGCGGTCGAATTCACGCTGGTGTCCCCCGACGGCGACGAGGGCTACCCCGGTCGGCTGTCCGCCACCGTGACCTACACGCTCACGCCCGCCGGCGAGCTGATCGTGGACATGTCGGCGACCACCGACAAGCCGACCGTCTGCAACCTCGCCCACCACACGTATTGGAACCTGGCCGGACAGGGCTCAGGGACGGTGGCCGGCCACGAACTCGCCGTGGCCGCCGACCGCTACATGCCGGTCGATGCGGGGAGCATTCCCACCGGGGAATTCGCCCCCGTCGAAAACACCCCCTTCGACTTCCGTCCCGAGCGGCAGCCATGGGCCTCGGTCGGCCGGGCCATCGAACGGCTGCCCACCGACGCCAAGCCGGGCACGCCCCGCGGCGTGGACCACAATTTTCTCGTCCGCGACTGGAAGCCCGACGGCCGGCTACGGACCGCCGCCACACTCCGCGATCCAGCCAGCGGCCGGACCCTCGAGGTGCTCACCGACCAGCCCGGCGTCCAAGTCTACATGGGCAACTTCCTCGACGGCACGCTGACCGGGAAGGACGGGACGGTCTACGGGCCCAACGCCGCCCTGTGTCTCGAGACCCAGGCCTATCCCGACTGCGTCCACCATCCCGACTGGCCGTCGGCCCGGCTCGACCCGGGGGCGACCTACCGGCATACGATGGTGCATCGCTTCACCCGCTGAACAGGTTCGACCGCCCCCGTTCCGAGGCTCCGCATGGTCTTTCCCGTCGGTGACGACAACTCCGACCGACGCACGTTGCCGTTGGTCACGATCGCGCTCCTCGCGGCCAACATCTTCGTGTTCGTCGTCCTCCAGGGGATGGGGAGCAACGACAGGTTCACGATGGCCTACGTGCAGGTGCCCGCCGAGATCCTCTCCGGCCGCGACGTCGTCACCGCGCCGGAGGAACGGACGGTGCACACGCCCCAGGGGGATTTTCGCGTGCCCGTTCCCGGCCTGGAGCCGACGCCGATCCCCCCCTGGATGACGCTGCTGACGGCCATCTTCATGCACGGCAGCCTCATGCATCTCGCCGGCAACATGTGGTTCCTGTGGATCTTCGGTGACAACATCGAGGACGACATGGGGCACTTCAAATACCTGCTGTTCTACCTGGCGACGGGGGTGATCGCCTCGCTGACGTTCGTGTTCTTGAACCGCAGCGGCCCGGCCGCGCTGACCCCCTGCCTTGGCGCCTCGGGGGCGATCTCGGGCGTGCTCGGGGCCTACCTCGTGCTCCATCCGCAGCGCCGCGTGAGCGTGATCCTGATGCGGATGATGGTCGACGTTCCGGGCTACGTGGCCGTCGGCATCTGGTTCCTGTTCCAGATCGTCAGCAGCCTCTTCGACCAGGGCGGCACGGGGGGCGGCGTCGCCTACTCGGCCCACATCGCCGGATTCGTGGCCGGCATGATCCTCGCCAAGCCGATGAGCTACCGGAGCGTGCGCGAGGATGCGGACCCGCTGGTGGTGCTGCGGCACAGGCGTCCCTGAGGGCGCGGTCATGACGCCCGACCGCACGCCCTGGCACGCCCTCACGCCGACCGAGGTCGGGGCCCGGCTGGGATGTGATCCGCGCGGCGGGCTCGACGAGGCCGAGGCGGCACGCAGGCTCGCCGCACACGGTGAGAACGCGCTGCGTGAACCGCCGCGCCGACCCTGGTGGCGGACGTTCCTGCGACAGTTTCGTGAGCTCGTCATCGGCATCCTTCTCGTGGCGGCCGGCCTCTCGGCAGCCCTCGGCGACTGGGCCGACACGGCCGCGATCGTGGCGATCGTGCTCGTCAACGCGCTGATCGGCTTTCTACAGGAGGAGCGGGCATACCGGGCGCTGGCGGCCCTGGAGCGGCTGGCGGCACCGCTGGCGCGGGCGGTCCGGGCGGGCAGCATGCGGACCGTGACCGCCCGCCAGCTCGTTCCTGGCGACCGGATCCTGCTCGAGGCGGGCGATCGCGTGCCGGCCGACGGCCGGCTCCTCGAGGCCTACGGACTCGTCGTGCAGGAGGCGGCGCTGACGGGGGAGAGCGCGGCGGTGGAGAAGGGGCCGGTGGAGTCGCTGCCGGCGGCGACGCCGCTCGGCGACCGGCGGTCGATCGTGCACGCCGGAACGGTCGTGGCCGCCGGCCGCGGCGCGGCGGTCGTGGTCGAGACGGGCATGGAGACCGAACTGGGGCGGATCGCCGGGCTGCTCGAGCGGGTGGCGCCCGAGCCGACGACGCTCGAACGCCGGCTCGGCGAACTGGGTCGGCTGCTCGTCGTCGTCTGCCTGGCCGTGGTGGGGCTGATCTTCGTGGTCGAACTGTGGCGCGGCGGCGGATTCGTGGGGCTGTCCCGCGAGGGACTGCTCGGCAAGGTGCTGCTGCGCAGCCTGAGCCTCGCCGTGGCCGCCGTGCCGGAGGGGCTGCCGGCCGTGGTGACGCTCGTGCTTTCGCTCGGCCTGCAGCGGATGGTGGCCCGGGGCGCGATCGTCCGCCGGCTGCCCAGCGTGGAAACGCTCGGCTCGGTGACCGTGATCTGCTCCGACAAGACCGGCACGCTGACCCGCAACGAGATGACGCTGCGCGAGGTCGTCACGGCCGGCGGCCGGTTTCGCGCGACCGGCGTCGGCTACGCGCCGCAGGGGGAGTTTCGGCGGCTGGGCGGCGACGCTGAGGAGCGGGTGACGGTCGCCGCGGAGCCGGACCTGGAACGGCTCCTCGTGATCGGCGCCCGCTGCACCAATTCCAGCGTCCGGCCCGGCGCCGATGGGGGCGACTGGGAGGTGGTCGGCGATCCGACGGAAGGAGCACTCGTCGTGGCGGCGCTCAAGGGGGGCGTGGCCGTGGACGCGCGCGAACCGGTGGTCTACGAGATCCCCTTCGACTCCGCCCGGAAACTGATGAGCGTGGTCGCGCGCCGCCGCGACGGCAGCCGCGTGCTGGAGACGAAGGGGGCGACGGAGGCGGTGCTCGCCCGTTGCGTCGCCGAACTCCGCGACGGGCAGCCGGAGCCGCTCACGCCCGCGCGGCGTGCGGAGATCCTCGCCGCGGCGGCTGGGCTCGCCGACCGCGCCCTGCGGGTGTTGTCGCTGGCCTGTCGGGAACTGCCGGCCGGCGCGACTCCCGACTCCGATCCGGACCGCGTCGAGCGCGACCTCGTCCACGTCGGCCTCGCCGCGCTCCTCGATCCGCCCCGGGACGAGGCCCGGGTGGCGGTCGACCGCTGTCGCTCCGCGGGCATCCGCCCGGTGATGATCACCGGCGACCATCCGGCCACGGCCCTGGCCGTGGGGCGGGAACTTGGGCTCACTGACGGCGGCCCGGCCGGCGGCCGCGTCGTCACGGGAGTCGATGTCGACGCCCTGACGGACGAACGCTTGGCGGACGAGGTCGCCGGGATCGCGATCTACGCCCGCGTCAGCGCCGAACACAAGCTGCGGGTGGTGCGGGCCTGGCAGCGGCACGGCGCGGTGGTGGCGATGACGGGGGACGGGGTCAACGACGCCCCCGCCGTGCAGGCCGCCGACATCGGCATCGCCATGGGCGTCAGCGGCACAGACGTGACGAAGGAAGCCTCCGACATGGTGCTCACCGACGACGACTTCGCCTCGATCGTCAGCGCCATCGAGGAGGGCCGCGGCATCTACGACAACATCCAGAAGTTCATGCACTACCTGCTCGCCTGCAACGCCGGCGAGGTGCTGCTGATGCTCGTGGCGGCGCTGCTCGGCTGGCCGCCGCCGCTGGCCGCGATCCAGATCCTCTGGCTGAACCTCGTCACCGACGGCCTGCCTGCGCTGGCGCTGGGGCTCGAGCCCGCCGAGCCCGACATCATGACGCGGCCGCCGCGGCCGCCGCAGGCACCGGTGCTGACCTGGGGCCGCGGCCTGACGGTCCTCGTTCACGGGGCGGTCGTGGCCGCGGTCTGCGTCGCCGGCTTCTGGTGGAGCTGGCGCGGCAGCGACGACCCGGCCACGATCGCGCACGCCCAGACGGTGACTTTCTGTGTGGCTGCGTTCGCCCAGTTGCTCTTCGCCATCGGCTGCCGGAGCGACCGCTTCACCGCCTTCGCGATCGGGTTCTGGCAGAATCCGGCCCTGCTCGTGGCGATCGTGCTCTCGGCCCTGCTGCAGATGGCGGTGGTGATGCTGCCGGTGACGCGGCCGGTGTTCGAGGTGCCGCGCGGGCTGAGCAGCGAGTGGCTGGTCGTGATCGGGCTGGCGCTGGTGCCCGTGACGTTGATCGAACTGGCGAAGAACATGGGGGAGGGGAGCCGATTTCGCCGCAAAAGCCGCGCCCGTCACTAATTTTCGTCGCTAATTTTCCGGGCCGACGAGGACCGCGAGCAGGGCCGCGGCCGAGCCTGCGAGCGCGGCGCTGACGGCGAACGCCGCGCTTGCCCCGCCCGCCGTGGTCCAGAGCCAGCCCGCCAGCAGTCCGGCAGGGATCGCCATCAACCCCTGCACGAGCGAATACCAGCCGAAGCTCGCCCCCTGCCGGCCGCTGGGGGAGAGTTGCGCGACGAGCGCCCGTTCCGCCGGCTCGACGAGCCCGTAGCCGATGGCGACCAGCGCCATCGCCACGAGGCTGGCGAGGAGTCCGCCGGCAAGGGCGAGCCCCGCGTATCCGGTCATGAACACGAGCCAGCCGGCCACGACCGCCCGTCGGGGCGAGAGCCGATCGATGACCGGCGCGGCGCACCGGGCCGCCAGGCTCTTGGTGATGCCGATGCCGAACCAGACCGCAGGCACGACTGCGGCCGGCACACCCAGCGACCCCGCCCGGAGCAGCAGAAACTGCTCGCTCGACGCGGCGACCGCCCAGACCGCGACGCAGAGCAGGAGCCGCTTCTGCGGCCGGTCGAGCCGGGGCATGACCGCTGCCGCGGGAGCGGTCACGGGACGTGGCCCGGCATCGCGGACGGTGGCGCGGATGATCGCCAGCGTCGCCAGGCCGGGGATCACGCTGAGCAGAAACAGCGTCCGCTCGCGTCCGGGAAACATCCACAGATAGGCGAGCGCGACGAGTGGTCCGAGCGCCGCGCCGAGGTGGTCGAGGGCGCGGATGTGGCCGAAGGCCCGGCCGCGATCGGCGGGCTCGACGAGGTCGGTGACGAGCGCGTCCCGCGGGGCGGATCGGATGCCCTTGCCGAACCGGTCGGCCGCCCGCACCGCGAGCGCGGCGAGCGGCGTGCCCACCAGTCCCATCAGCGGGCGGACGAACGCCGACAGTCCGTAGCCGAGCAGGATCAGGGGCCGGCGGCCGATCCGGTCGGAAAGGCTCCCCGCCGGAAGCCTGCTGATCGCGGCGACGGCGTTGGCGATACCGTCGATGAGGCCGACGCTCAGCGCCGAGCCGCCGAGTTCGCGGGTGATGAACGCCGGCAGGAGCGGGTAGATCGCCTCGCTGGAGAAGTCGGTGAGGAAGCTCGTCCAGCCGAGTCCGCGGACGGCGGGGGGCAGGGCGGAGACAGGGGACGGGAGCCGATTTCGCCGCGACATCGGCTCCCGTCCCCTGTTTTCCACGACGTTTACCCCCAGCGGCGTTGGACGTGCTTCTTCATGAAGGCGAGCGAGTCGGTCGCGAGCTGGTCTTCCGAAGGGAACATCTTCCGCCAGATCTTCGTCGCCGCCGCGATGCCCGGCAGCGCCAGGCCGAAGGCCTCGACCACCATCCAGCCGTCGTAGCCGGCCGCCTTGAGGGCGTCGAACGACTCGTCCCAGTGGACGTGGCCGGTGCCGGGGATGCTGCGGTCGTTCTCCGAGATGTGGACGAGCACCGTCCACGGTGCGGCGGCGTGGATCGCGGCGGCGAGGTTCTTCTCCTCGATGTTGGCGTGGAACGTGTCGTACATCATCCGCACGTGGGGATGGTCGACCGCCTGCACGAACCGCACCGTCTGCTCGACGCTCGTCAGGAAGTAGTTCTCGAAGCGGTTGAGATACTCGGTGGCGATCGTGACGCCGGCCTGGGCGGCGTGGGCGGCGACCTGCCGCATCGTGTCCACGCCCCATTTGAACTCGTCCTCGGTCGGACCGTTGCCGGAAAACTGGCCGATCGCCGAGTGGGTCGGCCCGCAGAGGATCTTCACGCCGGCGGCGTGGCAGCAGTCGAGCGTCTTCTTCATGGCGTCGACGGCGGCGGCCCGCACGGATGCCGAGGGGCTGATCGGGTTGCCGTCGGCATCGCGGATGGTGACGGCCGTCCGCTCCAGGCCGAGGTCGTCGAGCCGCTTTCCCCACTGTCGGTGGAGCGACTCGTCGGGCGCGAAGATCGGCATCTCGATCCCGTGGTAGCCGAGCGCCTTGATCTTCTCGACGATCGGCAGCATGCCGTCGTGCATGTGGTCGGTCCAGAGAAGAAGGTTGAGTCCGTACTTCATGGCAAGGGGCTCCGGTTCCGAAGAGGGCGGGGATCGCGGCCTGCCGTCAGGCCGGGGGATTCAAGCATGGAAGCCCGGGGGGAGACAAGGGTCGCCGCCGGCGCGGCCACGGGGCCCGGCGGCGCGTGTCAGGCGAGGATGCCGCGCACCACCGTGCCATGCACGTCGGTGAGCCGGTAATCCCGCCCCTGGACGCGGTAGGTGAGCTGCGTGTGGTCGAAGCCCAGCAGGTGCAGCAGCGTGGCATTGAGGTCGTGGACGTGCACCGGGTCGGCGACCACGTTGAAGCCGAAGTCGTCGGTGGCGCCATGCACGTGCCCGGCCTTGATGCCGCCGCCCGCCAGCCAGATCGTGAACGCCCGGTTGTGGTGGTCGCGGCCGTCGTCGCCTCCCTGCACCATCGGCGTCCGGCCGAACTCGCCCCCCCAGACGACGATCGTGTCGTCGAGCAGGCCGCGTTCCTTGAGGTCCGTGACGAGCGCCGCCGAGGCCTGATCGGTGTCGCGGGCGTTCTTGGCGACGTCCTTGGTCAGCTTGTCGTGCTGGTCCCAGGCCTCGTGGAAGAGCTGCACGAACCGCACGCCGCGTTCCAGGAGGCGACGCGCCAGGAGACAGTTGCGGGCGAAGCCGGGGGCGGCGGGATCGGCGATGCCGTAGCGGTCGAGCACCCCCCGGGGCTCGCTGGAGAGATCCATCAGTTCCGGGGCGCTCGCCTGGAGCTGGAAAGCCAGCTCATAGGCCGCGATCCGGGCGCCGATCTCCGGATCGCCGTAGCGGTCGAAGGCCAGGCCGTTGAGCCGGCCGAGCGTGTCGAGCGACTCCCGTTGGGCCTGCCGGTCGATGCCCGCCGGGTCGGACAGGTAGAGCACCGGGTCACCGCTGGTGCGCAGCGGAATGCCGCCATAGACGGTGGGCAGGAAGCCCGCGCCGTAATTGCTCGCGCCGCCGCTGGTGCCCTTGGCGCTCGTGAGGACGACGAAGCCCGGCAGATCGGTCGCCTCGCTGCCGAGTCCGTAGAGCGTCCACGATCCGAAACTCGGCCGGCCGAACTGTTGCGCCCCCGTGTTCATGAGGATCTGGGCCGGGGCGTGGTTGACGGCGTCGGTCTGCATCGAGTGGACCAGGCAGATGTCGTCCACGATCCGGCTCGTGTGCGGGAGCAGCCGGCTCAGTTCGACGCCCGTCGAGCCGCAGCGGGAGAAGGGGTACTTGGGTCCGAGGAAGGCGGAATTGGGATTGATGAAGGCCGCCCGATAGCCGGCGAGGAGTTCGGCCGGGGGCAGCGTGCCGCTGCGCCGGGCGAGTTCCGGCTTGTGGACGAAGAGTTCGAACTGGCTCGGCGCGCCCGCCTGGAAGAGATAGACGACCCGCTTCGCCCGCGGCGTGAAGTGCGGCTGCCGCGGCGGCAGCGGGTGCGATGTCGGCGACTCGCCGGCCATAAGCGACCGCGCGGCGATCCCGGCGAGGCCGACCCCGCAGCCGCCCAGAAACCAGCGGCGGGCCAGCAGCCGTTCGTGGGCGTCGGGCGTGCCGCTCGTGGTGGAGGAGAGGCAGGCGTCAGAGGCGTGGGCACGGGGCAGCATGGCGTCAGTTCCTGGAGAGCGTCTCGTCGAGGTTGAGGAGCACCCGGGCCGCGAGCGTCCATGCGGCGACGTCCTGGGGAGTCGTTCCCGGCGGCATCTCCGCCGGATCGGCGGCGATCGTGCGGGCCGACAGCCAGCCGTCGGCGAGCCGGCGCCGCTGGGTCTGGAGAAAGTTGAGCAGTTCCCGCCGCTCGGCGGGCGTGGGGGGACGCGACGTGCAGAGGACGAACGCATGGTCGATGCGGCCGCCGTCGTCGGGCCCCGCTTCGCGCAGGGTCCGCATCGCGAGCCCCCGCGCCGCCTCGACGAACACCGGCTCGTTGAGGCCGGTGAGCGCGGCCAGGGGCGTGTTCGAACGCACGCGTCGGGCGCAGGAGACGTCGCCGTTGGGGGCGTCGAAGCTGCTGAGCAACGGATCGGGCATCGACCGCTTGCGGAACAGGTAGACGCTCCGCCGGTAGCGTTCCGGTCCGCCGGTCGGCTTCCAGAACGAGGGCTGGGCGTAGTTGAATTCGAGCACGTTGGGCGGCACCGGAGGGATCACGCTCGGCCCGCCGAGGGCATGGTGGATCAGCCCCGAGGCCGAGAGGGCCACGTCGCGGACGAGTTCGGCGTCGACCCGATACCGCGGTCCGCGGGCGAGGAGCCGATTGGCCGGGTCGCGGGCGAGGAGCTCCGGCGTGGTCTGCGCCGACTGCCGGTAGGTCGCGCTCGTCACGATCGTGCGCAGGAGCCGCTTCTGGCTCCAGCCGTTCTGCATGAACTCGACGGCCAGCCAGTCGAGCAGATCGCGGTGCTCCGGCAGCGGCGTCCGCGTCCCGAAATCCTCAGCCGTTTCCACGAGTCCGGTGCCGAACAGCCCCTGCCAGATGCGGTTCACGGCCACGCGGGCGGTGAGCGGCGACTCGGCCGCGGCGAGCCAGCGGGCGAAGCCGAGCCGGTTCCGCGGCGCGGACGAAGGAAAGGGATGGAGCGCCGCCGGCACGTGCGGCTCGACGACCTGCAGGGGGCGATTCCAGGCGCCGCGGTCGAGCAGGTGGGTCGGCCGGTGCATGGCCGGGCTGCGGGCGGCGGCGTGCAGCACCGTCGTCGGGGCGATCGGCATGCGTTTCCAGATCGCGTCGATCTGCTCGTTGAGATACGCCAGGTCGGCCACCGTCCGGCGCCAGGCGGCGAAGATCGCGGCCTCGTCGGCCGGTGACCGCTTTTCCTGCGGCGTGAGGATGGCGAGCACGGCCGCATGATCGACCGTCGGCGCGGCGGGGGCGGCCGCCGTCGTCAGGCTGAGCCGCAGGCAGCCGGGCATGTGCTTGTCGACGCCGGGCATCACCCGCGCGGTGATCCGCAGCCTCGTGCCGGCGGGCTGGTCGAGCGGCTTCTCGAACTCCACGACGGCCACGCTCGGCTGGTGTCGCAGGAGGTGGCCGCGGTCGGTGGACCAGCTCGACTGCGGGTCGGCGTCGACGAGGTTCTCGATCGGGCCGATCGACACCTCGGCCGGGAGTTTTTCTGCGGCGAGCTGCTCGGCGGTCAGCGTCCTGCCCTGGTCGTCGGTCCGCGGCCGGCGTCGTTCCTGTGCCGCGAAGTCGGCGGTCGCCGCGACGAGCGCCACCCGCTGCCAGGCGTCGGCCGGCGGCGGCCGGACCTCCACCGTGACGTCGGCCAGCCCCCAGGGTCCGTCCCGCCCGGGGCCCCCCATGAACAGGTCGCCGTGCGTCAGCCCCTCGATCCGCAGGCCGGTCGCGGCCCGGAGGTCCGGCGTCGACTCGAAGATGAACTCGCGATCGCGATGGCCGAGCATGAGGATCGATTTGTCATCGAGCTGGACCGGATGGTTGAGCAGGCCGACGCTGTCCATGCGATCCATCACGATCGGCGTCCAGGGCTGCAGCCCGGCGGCGACCTTCCGCTCCCAGGCCGCGATCTCCCGCCGCCACTCGGGACGCAGGCTCCGCGCCTCGGCGTCGGCGGCCGCCAGTTCGGCCCGCAGGCGGGCGAGCTCCCGGAGTTGCTCGGGGTCATGGACGTAGGACCGGGCGTCGTGCGTGTCGTTGAGGAAGGCGAACATCCCGAAGTACTCGGCCTGCGTCAGCGGGTCGAACTTGTGGGTGTGGCACTGGGCGCACTGGGTGGAGAGCCCGAGGACGGCCTTGCCGAGGCAGTCCATGCGGTCGAACATCTCGACCATCCGGAACTCCTCGGGGATGATCGCTCCCTCCTCGTTGAGCATGCTGTTGCGCAAGAATCCCGTGGCCACGACCTGTTCCTGCGTGGCGTCGGGGAGGAGGTCGCCGGCGATCTGTTCGATGACGAACCGGTCGTAGGGCATGTCGCGATCGAGGGCCGCGATCACCCAGTCGCGCCAGGCCCACATCTCGCGCTTCAGATCCTTTTCATAGCCGTTGGTGTCGGAGTAGCGGGCGAGATCGAGCCAGGGACGGGCCCACTTCTCCGCATACCGCGGGCTGGCGAGGAGGCGATCGACGGTCGCCTCGTAGCCGTCCCGCGAGAATGCGGCCAGGTCGCCGGGCGACGGCGGCAGGCCGACGAGGTCGAGGTGCAGCCGGCGGCAGAGCGTCGCGGCGTCGGCCGGTGGCGTCGGCTGCATCTCCGCGGCCGCCAGCCGCGACCGCACGAAGGCATCGATCGGATGGGCCGCCGTCGGCGGCACGACGGGTCGCCGCGGCGGCACGAACGCCCAGTGCGGTTCGTAGGTCGCGCCCGCCGCGATCCAGCGTTCGAGGAGTTCGATCTTCGCGGCAGTGAGCGGCTTCTTCTCGTGTGGCGGCGGCATGATCTCGTCCGGGTCGGTGGCCCTGATCCGGCGCACGAGTTCGCTGGCGGCCGGTGTGCCGGGCGCGATCGCGGCCATCCCCGAACTCCCGCCGGCCAGGGCGGCCTGCCGCGTGTCGAGCCGCAGGTCCCCCTGTCGGCTTCGGTCATCGACACCGTGGCAATGGCCGCAGTGTTCCGCGAGCAGGGGCTGGATCTCCCGTTGAAAGTCGGGACCGGGGGGCGATGCAGTCGCGACGAGGGGCAGGCAAAGACAGGCGGCGATGCGGGCCGAGGCCCGGCCCGTCCTGAGCCGGCCAGTCACGCGGGCGACGCGGCCCGGCGGCGGCACGGCGCGGGACCGGCGGACTCTGCCGCACAGGCTTCGTAAACCGGCGAAACCGCGCGGTCGAGTGCGATGGCCGGGTGAAATTGCTTGCCGCATGCCGGGATGGCTCCGGGACGCCCGAGGCTTGAATCGAGACCTCGTGTCTTCTCTGCACCGCCGCGTCTCTGGGGCCGTGAATCGAATCACACGTCCCAGTGAATGATACCCTTTCCAACGGGCTCGGGGCCCGTGCCTCTCAGCCGCGAACGGTGCCGATCCGCGGGGCGTGGAACCAGTCGATCCCGAGCGGTTTCAAGGCCGTGGCGATCGCATCGACGTGGCGGTCGGCGAGCCAGCGGCGCAGGATCACCTCGCCGACGGCGGCAAATTCCGGAACCGCCACCGTGGCCGCCCCGAGAATGCGGCCGGCCGTGTCGACGTCGCCGCGTGCGGCCGCCACACAGGCCCGGAGGACGACCGGCTCGGGCCGCGACGGCGCGTCGATCCGGGCGAGCCCACGTTCGGCGGCATCGAGATCCCCGCGCTCGAAGTCGTGGATCGCCGCACAGAGATGAAACCAGAGCAGAGGATGCGGGCTGTCTGCGATCGCCGTGGCGAGCACCCTGCGACCGCGGTCGGCATCGACGTCGGCTGCGATCCGCAGAGCCCCGAGCATGCCGCGAAACGTGGGCGAGCCCGATATCGCATCCAGCGGGGCGAGGACGGCCTCCGGGCCGGCGGGGTGACGCGCAAGCCAGAGCGCGTAGCCGCGAACGAGCTCGATCCAGGGGTGGCCGAGGCCGGCGCGGCGGGCCAGGTCAGCACGTTCCAGAAGGATGTCGGGCAACCGTTCGCGGGGGTTGAGGCTCGACGTGTATTCCTGGCAGACAGTGGCCACCCAGAAGGCGGCAGCCAGCGGGGAGACGGGGTTCGTGGCGAGCGCGTGATCGATAGCCCGGCGGGCAAACGTCAGGTCATCCTGCGAGCCGGTGATCCAGTAGCGCCACAGCGACGCCATCGATTCGACGAGCGTATGCTCCTCGGCTGCTTTGCCGGCCGACGCCCTGAGGATTTCGCGCACGAACGAATCCCGCTGCTCACGGCCCGCCGGCCGACGTTGATCCACGGCGAGTTCACGCCGCGCAACGCCTTCTGGGCGGAGGGGCGGGTGCTGCCGGTGGATTGGGAGACGGCGGCGATCGGCCCCGGCGAGATCGACCTGGCGGTGTTCACGTTCGACTGGGATCTCGACGAACTGCCCGACCTCGAGCGGATGTATGTCGAGGCCCGCTGGGGGGGCAGCCCGCCGGCCGAATTCGCCGAGACGTTGATCGCGGCGCGACTGTACGTCAGCTTTCACTGGATCTTCAGCGGTTCGTTTCGTGCCGACGTCCCCCGCGTGCGGTCGCACCTCGAGGGCGTTCTCGACGAGGCGATCCGCTGCGGCATCGTTTCGGCCGACGGGCTGCTACCATGACGGGCTCCGCAGAAGTCGGGGGAGGCATCGATGACCCGTGACCAGCGCCGTACACCTGACGCAGTTCCGACGCTGCTGGTCTGCTTCGCGTTCCTGGTCGGTTGCGGCGGTGCCCCGCCGGCAGCGGACGTGAGCGAGCTCATCGAACTTCTGCAGAGCGACTCCGACGAGGACCGTTACAAGGCGCTCGCCACCCTGCGGCAACTCGGCCCCGACGGCAGCGCGGCGGTGACCTACCTGCGCGACGCCCTGAAGTACACGAAGGACGACGACATGGCGGGCGAGATCGCCAAGACGCTCGGCGCGATGGGTTCGGCGGCCGCCCCCGCCGTGCCGGAACTGACGGCGGCTCTGGGCCGCACGACCATGTGGCCCAGGTATGCGGCGATCGAGGCGCTCGGCCGGCTCGGGCCGGCCGCCGCCCCGGCCCTGCCGACGCTCCAGAAAATGACCCGTGACCGTGACCAGGACGTTGCGGCGGCGGCCCACGAGGCGGTGCGGCGGCTGCAGCGTTCCGCGAAAACGAAATGAGCGACCGGCCTGCGCCTCCCCCACGGGCCCCGATCACACCGTGAACCTCCTCCTCCGCTGCCTGCCGCTCCTGCGTCCCTACTGGCCATCCGCGCTGCTGATGACGGTGCTGATCCTGGCCAACAGCGCGCTGTCGCTCCTGGCACCATGGCCGTTCAAGTACTTGATCGACTACTCCCTCAACGACCAGCCCCCGCCGGCATGGCTGACGGAATGGCTCGGGGCCGAGGGCTTTCGCACCCGGCTGCTCTACGCATGTGCGGCGACGGAGGTGCTGATCATCTTCCTCCACCAGTTGCTGCAGGTGGCCGAGACCTACGTCTCGACGCGGCTGGAGCAGTGGATCGATCGCGACTTCCGCAGCCGGTTGTTCGCCCATGCGATGCAGCTGCCGCTCGCCTACCACGAGAACCGCCGCGCCGGAATGATGATCTACGTGATCAACGGCCAGGGCGAATCGGTCGCCGGCATGCTCATGACGCTGCCGGCGGTGCTGGAGAGCGTGGTCATGCTTCTGGGCATGCTGGTCGTGCTCTGGATGATGCACTGGAGCCTCGCCGCCGTGTCGTTCCTGGTCATTCCCGCCCTGTTCTTCGCCTCCCGCTACTACGCCACGCGGATGCGGCACCGCCTGGGCCACACGAAGGAGCTCGAGGGGCATGCCTTGTCGGTGATCCACGAGGCGATGTCGATGATGCGGGTCATCGTGGCCTTTTGCCGCCAGCCGCTCGAGCACCGGCGGTAGGTCGACGCGGCCCAGGTGGCGATGAACGCCCGGCTCGGTGTCACCATCCGCCAGACGCTTTTCTCCCTGGTCGTCCAGATGGCGACCGGCATCGGCCGGGCCTTCGCCTGGACGTTCGGCGGTCTGCTCGCCCTGTCCGGCCGGCTCACGATCGGCGACCTGACGATCGTGCTCAGCTATATCGACAAGGTCTACGACCCGCTGGAGACACTCGCCTACACGTACAGCGGCTGGCAGGACCAGTTCGCGAGCCTGCGGGCCGCCTACGGCCTCCTCGACCAGCGGCCGGCCATCGCCGACCCGGCGCACCCCGTCCCCATCACGCGTTCCAGTGGGCGAATCGAGTTTCGGGGGGTCGATTTTGCCTACGAAGGGCGGACCGACACGCTCCGCGACGTGTCGTTCTCCGCCCAGCCCGGCCAGGTGACGGCGATCGTGGGTCCGACGGGAGCCGGCAAGACGACGCTCATCAGCCTGATTCCGCGGTTTTACGACGCCGTCGGCGGGCAGGTGCTTCTCGATGGCGTCGACGTGCGGGAACTGACGCTCGACGACCTGCGGCGGCAGGTGAGCATCGTTCTCCAGGAACCGCTGCTGTTCTCGATGTCGATCCGCGACAACATCCGCTACGGGCGGCTCGACGCCAGCGACGCGGAGATCGAGGAGGCGGCCCGGGCCGCCAACGCCCACGATTTCATCAGCCGGCTCCCGTCCGGCTACGAGACCGTGCTCGGCGAGCGTGGCAGCCGCCTCTCCGGTGGCGAGCGGCAGCGGATCGCCGTGGCCCGGGCATTCCTCAAGGACTCCCCGATCCTGATCCTCGACGAACCGACCTCGTCGATCGACTCGAAGACGGAGGCCGTGATTCTCGACTCGCTCGATCGGCTCATGGAGGGCCGGACCACCTTCATGATCGCTCATCGACTGTCGACGATCCGCCGGGCCGATTGGATTCTCGTCGTGGACCAGGGGCGGATCGTCGAGCAGGGCCGGCACGACGACCTGATGGCAGCGCAGGGGCTGTATCGGCAGCTGCACGACCTGCAGGCGCGACAGGCGGAGCGAAAGGCGACGATCCGGAAGATCTGGAGCGAATCGTGAGCGGATCCACGGCCCGGAGCCCCGACGTGACCATCCGCGAGTTCTCGTTCGACGACCCCGCCCTGCCGGCCATCTGGGAAAGCCTGCTCGCGGTCAGCGACGTGCGCATGATCTCGCAGACGCTCGCCTGGCAAAGCGCCTGGTGGGGCACGCTCGGCCGCGGCAGGCTGCTGCTGCTTGGCGCCGGCCGGGGGCCGGAGCCCGAGGCGATCGCGTCGCTGTTCTGCGACGAGGGGATGGTGTTCTTCGTCGGCGTCGGCGAGGCGGACTGGCACGACGTGCTCGGCGCCGGCCATGACCCGGAACTCCTCGGACCGTTGCTCGGGGCCGCCATCGAACGCACGCCGGACTTCGTGGGGATGAAACTGCACTTCATCCCGGAGCGGTCGCGAACGGCCGCCGCTCTCGCCGTCGTCGCCGGACGGCTCGGCCTCGACGTCTACGAGATGGACTCCATCGTTTCGGTGGAGGTGGACATCGCCGCCGACCCCGGCTCGGTGCGGCAGGCTGTGAGCCGGTCGATGCGCAAGGCGGAGAACTTCTTCCGCAAGAACGGCGACCTCGTCATCCACCAACTGACGACGGCCGCCGAGGTCCTCCCCCTGCTGCCGGAGTTTTTCGCACGGCACGTCGCCCGCTGGCGGCTGAAGCACATCGACAGCTACTATCTGCGGCCGGAAGTGCGGGCTTTTCTCACGCGCTGGATCGAGGTCTCGGCCGCCGCCGGCTGGCTGCGGGTGGTGCGGCTCGAATGGCGCGGCGAGACGCTGGGCATCGACCTCAACTGGCACTTCGGGACGACGCAGCATTCGGGCCAGTGGGTGTTCGACACCCGGTTCATGGACCGCTCGCCGGGGCAGATCCTGCTGCGGCACTCGGTGCTGATGGCACTCGAAGCCGGCATGCGGACCTACGACCTCGGCCTCGGCGACCAGGCCTACAAGTTCCGCCTCCCGGCGCGGACCGTGCGGTGCACGACCTGGGGTCTGTATCCGCCCGACTGACGCCGCCGCATGGCGGCCGCGAGCTTCCCGCTGTTCGTGCGGGTCGGCTCGCCGTCTTCGAGGCGGGTCGCTCATCCCCACCGGGCGTTGGGCTTGACGAAAGCGACCAGTTCCGGGCTCGATCCACGCCAAGCACCGCGGGCCTGCAGCGCCCCGGTTCGGTGGCGGTGTGGCGGGGGCCTGTTTCCCGGAGAAACGCCGGTTTTGCCGACGGCGACTGCGGTTGTGGCGCCGGCTCACGGAGTGCTACAAACCCGCCCGCAAACCTCGCCGCCGAGACGCTGGCCCCGGTTGCCCTGGCTCGTGTTCGACGATGCCGCAGCGCACCACGCCCCCGGCCGGTGGCCGAGGGCGGACCGTGGAGGGCATCCTCGAGGAGGTCGCAGACCATGCCGAAGCCCACGCTGACTGCCGCGAAACCGTCGCGGCCCGAAGGCACCCTGAAACTGGTCTCTCCCCGGCCCCGCGAATTGCGGAAACTCGCCGTCGTGATCCCGGCACGCGACGAGGCGGGCTGCATCGCCTCGACGGTCGAGCACCTGCACCTGGAACTGCGGCTCCACGGGATCGACCACGAGATCATCGTCGTGGACGACGGCAGCAGCGACGGCACGGCCGACATCCTGCGGGACGTGGCCGGTCGGATCCCCAACCTCGTGCCCCTGCGAAATGACGGTCTCCATGGCTTCGGGAGGGCCGTGCAGTGCGGGCTCGACGCCATGACCGCCGACGCTGTCGTCGTCATGATGGCCGACGAGAGCGACGACTGCCGCGACGTCGTCAGGTACTGGCGGCTCCTGCAGGAGGGGAATGACTGCGTCTTCGGCAGCCGCTTCATCCGCGGCGGCGGCGTGATCGACTATCCGCGGATCAAGCTGCTGCTCAACCGGATGGCGAACCTCTTCATCCGGGTCGTCTTCGGCATCGGCATCAACGACACGACCAACGCCTTCAAGGCCTACCGCCGGGAGGTGATCGAGGGCTGCCGGCCGTTCCTCTCGCCCCACTTCAACCTCACGGTCGAACTGCCGCTGAAGGCCATCGTGCGCGGCTACACCTGGACCACCATGCCGATAACCTGGCGGAATCGAAAGACGGGCATCGCCAAGCTGAAGATCGGCGAGATGGGGAGCCGCTATTTCTTCATCGTCGCCTACGTCTGGCTGGAGAAGTGCTTCAGCCGCGGCGACTACCACCGCCGCCACGTCGCGCCGGCTGCATGCGAGGAATCGCTCGCGCGGGCGGCGTGAAGCATCGCGACGAGCGAACCGCCTGCCGGCCCGGCATGCCCCGCCGGCCACGATCGCACCCGCGAGCGGAGTTCGTCCGTGACTGGCTCGCTGGCCGCGGGCCGGATCGCCTACGGCGAACGGTCCGCGTCTGCGGGCGTGGCACGATCGACCCCTCGGCAGTATGGTATTCGCCATCGGGAGACGGCGTGCATGGACGGCCTGGAGCGACCCGGTCGCAGGAGTCGGCGATGGCGGAAAACTGGTACGTGGGCAGGAACGGGAATCGGACGGGCCCCTTCACGCCGGAACAGGTCCGACAGATGGTCGCCAGCGGCCAGATCGGCCCCGCGGACTTGCTCTGGAAGGAGGGGATGGCGAACTGGGTGGCGGCCTCGTCCATCACCGGACTGTTCGTCGGTTCACGCGGGGCGGTGCTGCCGCCGCTTGGGGTCAATCCGTACGCGGCTCCCGCGGGGAGCATCTCGGCAGAACCTGTGGCCGGGGCGAGCAGCATGCAGTACGCGGAGTACCTGCCGCGGGTCGGGGCGAGCCTGCTCGACGGACTGTTCACCGGCCTGATGGGATGCATTCCGGTGTTCGGTATCACGCTCGTCTTCCTCGCCGGGGCCGGCAACGATGCGGAGTCGCAGGCGGTCGCCTCCTCGGCGGCGAGCTGCTGCTCGCAGCTCGTCGGCCAACTGATCGGCATCGCCTACTACGTGGTGCTGGAGACGTCGCAGAAGCAGGGCACGTGGGGCAAGCAAATCGTGGGCATCCGGGTGACCGACCTGGACGGGAATCGGCTCACGGTCGGCCGGGCCATCGGCCGGTATTTCGCCCGCTTCCTCACGGTCTTCACGTGCGGCATCGGCCTGCTCTTCCCCCTGTTCACCGAGAGGAAGCAGACCCTGCACGACATGGTCGCCGGCTGCCTGGCTTTGAAGAAGTGAACCATGGCCGCAACCGTCTGGCGACGCGAACCGCGCGATCATGCCGAGCCGCCGCCGCTGCCGGTGGTGCTCGAGGCGCGCCGGGAGCGGCTTCTGGCGACGTTCTTCACGATCGTCGGCTTCGCGGTCTTTCTGTTGGCCGCGATCATCGACCCCTTCGATGACGCCGGCCGGCCGCGCACCCATGGCACGCACCGGCAACTGGGCCTGCCCGCCTGCACCCTCCGGTCGCTGACCGGCGTCGGCTGCCCGTCCTGCGGGATGACCACGGCCTTTTCCCTGCTCGTGCATGGCGATCCGGTCGCGGCCTGGACCGCGAACTGGGCGGGCTGCGTGATCGCCGTGCTGGCGCTGGTCGGCACGGCATGGTTCCTTGCGGTGGCGTTCGGCCTGCCCCCAGGGCGGTTCACCGCGGACGAGGTGGTCAAAGTGACCTGCGCGACCGCCGCGGCCCTGGCGATCGTGCGTTGGTTGACCACGTTGGCGTAGCAGAAAATGTTGCCAGTCTCGTGCGAGCCACTATCCTTCTCGCGCGGTCTCGTCCGCCGATTGGAGCCGGTTGGAACGGTCGGCTCCTTTCCCCGTGCCTTGTCATGCTCCAGGAGGCCCTGCAGTGGACGCTCGACGTGAAGACGGTGGCCCCGCCCGGGGTCGGCTCGGAAGAGGAACGCGGCTCGGGATCGAGGGTCTCGAAGGCCGCATCGTCCTGGCGGCGGGCATAGCTCACGACCGCACGGCGCGAACCCTGTCGATCGTCGGATCGGCCGGCAACGACGTCGCGGAGGTGTGGCAGCAAGGCGCGAACGTCGTCGTGTCGCTCACCTCCACAGCGGGCCGGGTCAGCCGCACCGTTCCGGCCGCGGAGGTGTCGCGGGTCATGTTCACGGGGCGCGCCGGAAACGACTCGTTCACCAACCATTCCGCGATCTCCTCCCGGGCCGACGGCGGCGCCGGAGCCGACATCCTTCGCGGCGGCAGGGGCACCGACGAACTCATCGGTGGCGATGGCAACGATCAACTTCTCGGCAAAGCGGGGAGCGACGTCATTGATGGCGGGCCGGGCGACGACGCCATCTGGGGTGGAGCGGGCAGCGACCGGCTCATGGGCGGCGTCGGGCAGGATCAGATGTACGGTGAGAACGGCATCGACGACATGTGGGGAGGTGCGGGCGATGACATGCTCGACGGAGGCGCCGGCAATGACACGGTCCGCGGCGAGGACGGCATCGACATGCTGCGCGGCGGGATCGGCAAAGACGTGATCGCCGGCGGCGGCGGCAACGACGAGTTGCGAGGCGGCGACGGCGACGATGTCCTCGAGGCGGGGTCTGGCGACGACATGCTCAACGGCGACGTCGGTCGCGATCAGCTCGTCGGTGGCGACGGCCTCGATCGGGAGGGCGACGCGGAGGATCGCCTCGTGGACGGCGACGACGACGGCGATGGCTACGACAACGGATACGAGATCCTGGACATCCTCTACGAGTCGCCGGGCAGCGCGTCAGCCTACGCCGATGACGCCGCGGCGGCCCCGGTCATCGCTGCGGTGACAGCCGAAATCCGTGCGCTCTTGCAGCTGCCATCCGACGATGCCGGCCTGGGAGTGCGGGTCGCCCGGGATCGATTCGGCACGTTCGTCACCGGCGTGTGGCGGTATCTCACGCCCGACCGGATCCAGGTGTGGGGCCGGTGGGCATACCCCGAGTCCGATCCCTCGCAGATCAACGCGTTCGCGCAGTACAGCTACACCGGACCTTATTCGGGCAACGTCGACGACTACACGAATCCTTCGAATTACGTCGTTTCGGAGGAGCGGCGCGTGTACGCGAATTCCGGCAAGGGTCCCCTGATCTTCGTGAGTTGGCTCCCGGATCGGCCCGCGACTTTCTCCTTCACTGCCCTCGACCCGCAGACGGTCGATGCGATCCGCGTGGCGATCGGATCCATGCCCAACTTCACGACCGCAGGCGATTCTTTCTCCGGTGCCTTCTCGACGGTGCCCGGCCTGCCTGGCGTGAGGCCCGTGGTGGATCTCGTGCGGATCGGCAACCAAGCTGGTCGGGCAGGGGTGCCCCGTCCGGCCCGGACGGCCTGAAGAGGCAGCGCCCGGCCTGCGAACCGAGGTCCGCATCCATCTCCGGCCGTTGCTTCTCGCGATCCGCTCCGCTCGGCCGCCGCTTGCCGAGGTGCCTTTGGCCGACCTCGAGCAGGGCCTGCTGTTCCCGCAACTCAGGGAAAAAGGTTGTATCGGAGGATGCATCGCAATGCCGAAACGCCGTCCTTCCAGTCGACCTTCTTCCCTTCGGCATAGGTCCGCCCCGAATAGCTCACGGGCACTTCGTAGATGCGGCAGCCGAGCCTGGCGAGCTTCGCCGTCACCTCCGGCTCGAAGCCGAACCGATCCTCGACGAGCGTGATGCGTGCGAGTGACTCGCGCCGGAATGCCTTGTAGCAGCATTCCATGTCGGTGAGGTTGATGTTCGACAGCATGTTGCTCAACATCGTGAGCAGCCAGTTCCCGACGGAGTGCCAGTAGTAGAGCACGCGATGCGTGTGCCCGAGGAACCGCGTGCCGAAGACGGCGTCGGCCCTCCCGTCCAACAGCGGTTCGAGAAGGTCCGCATATTCCCGAGGATCGTACTCGAGATCGGCGTCCTGCACGATCAAGAGGTCTCCCGTCGCCGCCGCAAATCCGCTCCGCAGGGCGGCCCCCTTGCCACGATTCCGTTCGTGCCGCATGAGGACGACGTCCCCACGGCCGCGCGCATACGCGGCGAGCCACTCCCGCGTGCCGTCGGTCGAGCAGTCGTCGACGAGCACGATCTCGCGGTCGACACCCTCCGGCAGCGGAGCGGCCTCGACGCGGGCGAGCGACAGCGGCACGAGGGCCCGCTCGTTGTAGACCGGGATGACGATCGATAGCTTCATGCCGTCGCGGCCTCGGCGGGGACGTCCGGGGACGCGCCGGGATCGAACTGTCGCGCGGCGGGGCTTCCCCGCGGCAGCGGGCCGGCGGCCCAGCCCAGCGCGACGACTGCGATCAGCAGAGAGTAGCCGGGCAAAAACAGCGGCTGTTTCACCAGGGCGAGCAGCGCCATGACCAGGATCGCGACCCGCGCCGCATCCGATCGCGGCCCTGCGTCGCGCACCAGCAGGCAGCCCCCGCCCCAGAGCGGGCCGCACTGGAGAACGAGCATCGGAAATGGACCGGCCACGACGCGGTCGAGCCACATCCAAATCAGGCTCATGACCGGCGGATGCCGGGCGTTCAGCCAGCGTGATCGTGCCTGGAGGAACTGGTCGAGCGAGCGCCTCGGCGTCACCGTCATGCTCATGTATCCAGGCAGGATGATGTGGGGGCCGCCGCTCACGATGTTCCGAGGATAGATCGGTCAACGGCACGCCAGCAAGCGTTGGCCGGGCCGATCGCAGGTCGGCCCGGTCGATTTCCCGAACGAAATGCGATGTTCAGCGTTTTGTTTCCACACGAAACGCTCCGGATGGTTCCGTTTCCGCTACAGTCAGGGTTCCGGTGCACGACCGGGTGGTGAACGAGATCCTGTCCTGCCCTGCGGCAGGCCACCGAGGACCCCGCCGATGACCGCGACAGTCAAGCCGATTCTGTTTCTCCTCCGCGCCGGGTTCCCCGATGCCGCCCGCGGCCCGGGGGGATTCTTCTGCCCCGAGTGCGCGACCATCGCCGGGCTCCTCTACTATTATCCGCAGTTGACGGAGGCCCTCGACGTCAGGCAGGTCGATGCCCCGCGGCCCCGTCCGGACGTGGTGGCACTCGTCGGCGCCGAGAACCAGTCCTGCCCGGTGCTCGTCCTGCCGCCCGGGGACCTCCCCGCCGGCGTACCGGTGACCAATGGCCGGGCGTTCGTCTCGGGTCCCACGGCGATCGTGGCCTTCCTCGCCGACCGCTATGGCACGGCACGCGGCTGAATCCCGCCACACCCTGTGCTTCGTGTTCCTGGGGTCGAGCGTCGCCGGGCCCGCCACGGCGGCCCACGACGAGCACGGCGTGTCACCCGACGCGCCACGCGACAATCAGGGCGTCCCGGCGTGCTGCCGGGGCCCGTCGGTCGAACTTGGTGCCCAAGGAGGCGATGGCACCGGTGACGGCCGTACGGACGAGCCCATCTCCGGGATGGTGCAGTTTCGTACGGTAAGTGATGTCGGGGCGACTGGATTCGAACAACAGCCGATTCTATCGGGAAAATCGGGGAACGTCATTCCAGGCGGCGCAGAATGCGGCGCACTTCCCGCGGATTCCGCCGCCTCGACGCCGGACACCGGCCCGGCCGGCGGCGCTGACCCGCTCCTGGCCCTCGTCATCGAGGCGTGGCCGACGCTGACGGCCGAGGACCGGCTGGCGGTCGTCGAGCGGATCGCGACGAAGCTCTGCGCCTCGGGCGATGCGCCCCGACGCCGTGCCGACGAAAGTGCGCCACGCTCGGGAGAAACGAACTTCCGTCGACGCGGCACACGCACCGCGCCGCGGCGCGCTTAATCCCCGCCCGCTTGTGGGCTGTCGGGTTGAAGAAGATTGATGCGCGAACAAACTTGCTTACGCTCCCAGTGCGAGCCGTCTTTGGAACGGATGGACTTTCCCGGCCAGGTTCAAAGCCATGAAAACGCCCGTCGAACAGTCCACCGCCGTTATCGCGGCGCTGGAAGAGCTAATGGCGCTCGATGCCGACATCATTGCGACCGGCCAACTCGTATTCCATGACCGAGTCCTTCTTCCCGATCTATTCGTTGCCGCTGTGCTCAACCGATCTTTGCAACTCCTGCACGGCTTTGCGGATCTCGTACGAGCGAGAAATTACCTGAGTTCAACGCCGCTATTTCGCTTGCAACTCGATAACGTAATCAGGCTATGGGCCGGAACGTTGGTGCCGAGTTTCGACGACTTCGTGACCGACGTGCTTCATGGCAGGCGAATTGACCAAATGCCCACGACGAACGGCCAACAAATGACCGACAGTTACCTCGTCACAAGTCTGGCGAACCACTTCAATCTTCCGAAGCTAGTCGATACCTACAAATACGCGTCAGGATTCGTTCATCTCTCTGGTCAGCACATCTTTGCGACCAACCGCGTTGATGAAGATCGCATCGCCGGCGACATATCGCGGCTCGACCTCACGACCCCCGAGCCGAAATGGTTGGATCTGATCAGCGGTTTTTCTGATGCCACAAACATGGGTCCATCCGGGATCTTCATGGGTAGAGCCGTAAACCACCGCAGTAGAAGTAGATCACGTCCTTGAAGTTGCCGACGTTCCGGTAGCCCCCTGCCCGACGCTTGATGGCCATGATCTTGCTATTG
>Ga0315899_10000229_pt1 | contig 69266 bp, 67 predicted proteins | sample LakEriMetagenome_2_FD_203518 | JGI IMG/M metagenome (GOLD analysis project Ga0315899, IMG submission 203518) | Freshwater fungal communities from buoy surface, Lake Erie, Ohio, United States - Buoy 4 MA112 | ecosystem: Environmental > Aquatic > Freshwater > Lake | place: USA: Lake Erie, Ohio... | reverse complement strand
TCGACTGTGAAACGCTGCAGCGCCGACGATAGTTGGGGGGTCGCCCCCTGAGAAAATAGGTCGATGCCAGGTTAAAACTCTTGCTCCTGACTGCTGCATCGATCAGCTGACTTTATGAAGAGTCACTTATCGGTGCAGCAGACGAGAAAGCCACCCTACGGGGTGGCTTTTTTGTTGCTGCTCCTTGGTGGTGGTGGCCGGTCGGGTCTTCACGACGATGAGGTGGTCTTTCCGATGGAAAAGCCATCTTGATTGGCGAGGCTGTTGGATATCGTCAGCCTGTGGCTGCGATTGCTTGGAACCGTCTGAATCAACGGTCTGCAGCTGTGCGGGCGTTGCATGGGGCCCGTGCAGTTGTGAAGGTTGCAGTTGTGTGTTTGGGCCCCGCAGTTGAGGTTGCGTACCGGCAATCCCAATAAAAAGCCCGGCCTGGTGGCCGGGCGGGATGACCTGATGGGTGTGAGGTGTGGCTTGGGACGGGGTGTCCCCATCCTCAGAGGGTTCAGGCGCTGGCGCCGGCCAGGGCGGGCATGCTGAATTCGCCCTGTTTGCGGATGACGACCTGCTTGCTGTCGTCGACATCGACGACGGCGCTGTCGCCTTCGCCGATTCGACCGGAGAGGAATTCCTCAGCGAGGGAATCCTCAAGCAGGCGCATCACGGCACGGCGCAGCGGACGGGCGCCGTAGCTGGGGTTGTAGCCCTCTTCCACTAGGCGTTCCTTGAAGGCGTCGGTGACGGAGAGGTTGATGCCCTTTTCAGCCATGCGGCCGAACACTTCTTTGAGCATGATCTCGGCGATTTCCTTGACCTCGTCGCGACTGAGCTGCCGGAAGACGATGATCTCGTCGAGACGGTTGAGGAACTCAGGACGGAAGTACTGCTTGAGCTCTTCGTTGACCAGTGAGCGGATGCGGTTGTAATTGGTCTCTTCCGCATCAGCACCGGAGAACTCGAAGCCGAGGCCGCCGCCACCCTTCTCGATCACCTTCGAACCGATGTTCGAGGTCATGATGATCAGGGTGTTCTTGAAGTCGACCGTGCGGCCCTTGGAATCGGTCAGGCGACCATCTTCCAGGAGTTGCAGCAGCAGGTTGAACACATCGGGGTGGGCCTTTTCGATCTCATCGAACAGCACCACGGTGTAGGGACGGCGGCGCACGGCTTCGGTGAGCTGACCGCCTTCGTTGAAGCCCACATAGCCCGGAGGCGAACCGATCAGCTTGCTGACGGTGTGGCGCTCCATGAACTCAGACATGTCCAGGCGGATCATCGCCTCTTCGCTGCCGAAGAAGTAGGCCGCCAGCGATTTGGTGAGCTCGGTCTTGCCGACGCCGGTGGGGCCGGAGAAGATGAAGCTGGCGATTGGGCGGTTCGGATTCTTGAGGCCGACCCTGGCGCGACGGATGGCGCGGGACACCGCCTTGACGGCTTCGTCCTGACCGATCAGGCGCTGATGGAGGGTTTCCTCCATGTTCAGCAGCTTGGCCGATTCGCTCTCGGTGAGCTTCTGAACCGGCACACCGGTCCAGGAGGCCACGATCTGAGCGATGTCCTCTTCGGTGACCATCGGCATGCGTCCCTCCTCAGGAGCAGTGCCTTCAGCCGCTTCGCCGGCGGCCGGAGTCTCGTCCTTGCGGGCCTGCAGCAGGTTGCGGATCTGCTCGCGCAGCTCCACTTCCTTGTCGCGCAGTTCGCCGGCCTTGGTGAAGTCCTGCTCGCGGACGGCATCCTCCTTCTGCTTCTCGACATCGCGCAGTTGCTTGTCGATCTCCTTGGCGGCCGGCGGCAGCTTGGAGTTCATCAGGCGCACGCGGCTGCCGGCTTCGTCGATCAGGTCGATCGCCTTGTCGGGCAGGAAGCGGTCGGAGATGTAGCGATCGCCCAGGGTGGCGGCGGCGATCAGGGCCTCATCGGCGATCTTGAGGCGGTGGTGAGCCTCGTAGCGCTCCTTCAGGCCGCGCAGGATCTCGATCGTGTCGTCGACCGAGGGTTCGCCCACCTGCACCGGCTGGAAGCGACGCTCGAGGGCGGCATCGCGCTCGATGTGCTTGCGGTATTCATCGAGGGTGGTGGCGCCGATGCACTGCAGCTCACCGCGGGCCAAGGCCGGCTTGAGGATGTTGGCGGCGTCGATGGCGCCCTCGGCCGCACCGGCACCGATCAGGGTGTGTACCTCGTCGATCACCAGGATCACGTTCCCGGCGCCGCGGATCTCCTCCATGATCTTCTTGAGCCGCTCCTCGAACTCACCGCGGTACTTGGTGCCGGCCACCAGCAGGCCGATGTCGAGGGTGAGGACGCGCTTGTCCTCGAGGATGTCCGGCACATCGCCGGCATTGATGCGCTGGGCCAGGCCTTCGGCGATAGCGGTCTTGCCGACACCGGGTTCGCCGATCAGCACCGGGTTGTTCTTGGTGCGGCGGCCGAGGATCTGGATGACGCGCTCGATCTCGTGCTGGCGTCCCACCACCGGATCGAGCTTGCCGTCGGCGGCCTGCTGGGTGAGGTTGCTGCCGAATTCGTCGAGGGTGGGGGTCTTGGTGGAGCCCTTGCCACCGCCGCTGCCGCTGGCCACCTCGGCGGTCTCGCCGAGCATGCGGATCACCTGGGTGCGCACCTTGGCCAGGTCGACGCCGAGGTTCTCGAGCACGCGCGCGGCGACCCCCTCGCCCTCACGGATCAGGCCCAGCAGCAGGTGCTCGGTGCCGATGTAGTTGTGCCCCAGCTGGCGGGCTTCCTCCAGGGAGAGCTCCAGCACGCGCTTGGCGCGGGGCGTGAACGGGATCTCAACGGCGACGAAGCCGGAGCCGCGGCCGATGATCTTCTCCACCTCGACGCGGGCGTCCTTGAGGTTGACGCCCATCGACTTGAGCACCTTGGCGGCCACACCGGTGCCCTCGCCGATCAGTCCCAGCAGGATCTGCTCGGTGCCGACGAAGTTGTGGCCGAGGCGGCGGGCCTCCTCCTGGGCCAGCATGATCACCTTGATGGCCTTCTCGGTAAACCGCTCGAACATGGGGCGGGGCCTTTTGCGGGTGTTACCAACCTATCAGGGTTGGACGGGGCTGTGTGGCGATGGCCACCACGGGCTCAGACGCCTTGTGACAGCTGAAATCTGAGCGGCTGATTTGAACAACCGAGAGTGTTCAAGTTTTCGGTTGTTCACATCAGAGTTGGCCGGTAATCCGAACCTCCTCACCATCGTGCAGACGCATCCATTGGATCAGAGCATCGTCGCCGTTGCGGTAGTAGGCGCGACGGACGCCGGCGGTGGCAAACCCCGCTCCGGCGTAGAGGGCCTGGGCGGCGGCATTGGCAGCTGACACCTCCAGGGTGGCGTGGCGGGCGCCGTCGGCGGCCGCCTGCCGCAGAAGTGCTCGCAGCACCTGGGTGCCCAGCCCCTGGCGGCGCCGCTGCGGATCAACGGCCACCGCCGTGATGTGCAGCTCATCGACCACCAGCCAGCCGCAGGCCAGGGCCACCAGCGCCTCGCCGTCCCGCAGGCCGATGCAGGGACGGCGTGGATCCTCCAGTTCCTTGTGCCACTGCTGAGCGCTCCACAGTCCTGCCAGCGCCCGCTGATCCAGGGCGAGGCAGTCCTGCAGATCCGCAGGGCCCAGCGGCACGGGGACGGGGGGCACGGAAACGGGCGGCGGCGCTGCCTACGATTGTGGGCTGTTCAGCTGTGGGCCGGCGTTGCCCACCGGATCCGGGCGATGACCAGCACCAGTCTTCCGGCCAGCCCCCTGGCCCCTGCCGATCCGAACACCGCCCGCCCTTACGAGCCGGAGCGTGATCCGGCCAGTCCCAACCGCAACCTGACGCCGCTCAGCACCGCCATCGACGCGGAGGGTCGCCTCGAGGTGGGCGGCTGCACCCTCTCGGAGCTGGCCCGCCGCTACGGCACACCTCTCTATGTGCTGGATGAGGCCACCCTGCGGGGCACCGCCCAGGCCTATCGCACCGCCCTGGCGGCCCACTACCCCGGTGAGGCCCTGGCCCTCTACGCCTCCAAGGCCAACAGCAGCCTGGCGATCACCGCCCTGGTGGCCTCCGAGGGCCTCGGCCTCGATGCCGTATCCGCCGGGGAACTGCTGACGGCCGTGCGCGGCGGCATGGCGCCGGAGCGGATCGTGTTCCACGGCAACAACAAGAGCGCCGAGGAGCTGCAGCTGGCCGTCGAGCTCGGCGTCACCGTGGTGGCCGACAACTGGCTCGATCTGGAACAGCTGGCGGCGCTGGCGCCGGCCCAGCCGGTGCGGCTGATGCTGCGCTTCACGCCCGGCATCGAGTGCCACACCCACGAGTACATCCGCACCGGCCACCTGGACAGCAAGTTCGGCTTCGATCCCGACCAGCTGGAGGCCGTGCTGCGTCACCTGCAGGGCTGCGCCTGGGCGCAGGTGAGTGGCCTGCACGCCCACATCGGCTCGCAGATCTTCGAGCTGCAGCCCCACCGCGACCTGGCCGCGGTGATGGCCGATGCCCTGCAGCTGGCCCGCAGCCTCGGCCATCCCGTCCGCGATCTGAACGTGGGTGGTGGCCTGGGCATTCGCTACGTGGCCAGCGACGATCCGCCGTCGATCGACGCCTGGGTGCGCACCGTGGCTGAAGCGGTGGCCGCCGCCTGCCGCGAGCGCCATCTCGAGCTGCCGCGCCTGCTGTGCGAACCGGGCCGCTCCCTGGTGGCCACCGCCGGCGTGACCCTCTACAGCGTGGGCAGCCGCAAGGAGATCCCCGGCATCCGCACCTACCTCTCGGTGGATGGCGGCATGAGCGACAACCCGCGGCCGATCACCTATCAATCGCAGTACACCGCCGTGCTGGCGGATCGCCCCGAGGCAGACGCCAGTGACACCGTGACCCTGGCGGGCAAGCACTGCGAATCGGGTGACGTGCTGCTCAAGGACCTGACCCTGCCGCCGGCCACCACCGGCGATGTGCTGGCGGTGTTTGCCACCGGTGCCTACAACGCCTCGATGGCCTCCAACTACAACCGCATCCCCCGGCCGGCGGCGGTGCTGGTGCACGAGGGTCAGGCGGATCTGGTGCAGCGCCGCGAGCTGCCGGAGGAACTGCTGCGCTACGACGTGCTGCCGGAGCGCCTGCTGCCGGTAGCCTGAGCCGCAGCGTGGCGGTGGCCTGAGCGTGCAGGGGGTGTTCGGGGCCATCCAGTGGGGCGTCCTGCTGGATCTGCTGCTGGCCACGGCCCTCGGCGTGGTGCTGCTCGCCCGCGTGAACGAACCGCGCACCCTCTGGCTGCTGCGCGGTTACCTCACCCTGGTGGCCCTGGCCTGGGCGATCCAGCGCTTTGCCACCCTGCCGCTCACCACCAAGCTGGTGGATGCCCTGGTGATGGCCTGCAGCCTGGCCCTGGCGATTCTGTGGCAGGGAGAACTGCGGCGGCTGATGGAGCTGCTCGGCACCGGCCGCCTCGATGTGCTGTTCGGCAACCAGCGTGCCGACAAGCTGGCCTCCGGTTCGGTGGCGGTGCTCAGTGAGGCGGCGGGGCGCCTGTCGCAGCTGCGTCGCGGCGGCTTGATCGTGGTGGATCTCGGCAGTGACCTGCGCCCGGAGGATTTCCTCAACCCCGGCATCGCCCTCGATGCGCAGCTGTCGGTGGATCTGCTGCTCAACCTCTTTGCGGTGGATACACCGCTGCACGACGGAGCGGTGCTGGTGAAGGGCAACCGCATCCTTTCGGCCGGCGTGATCCTGCCCCTGTCGCGTCAGGGGCTGAAACGGCACGGCACCCGTCACCTGGCGGCCCTGGGCATCACCGAGCGCTTCGATCGCTGCCTCTGCATCGTGGTGTCGGAGGAGACCGGCACCCTTTCGCTGGCGCGCCAGGGCAAGCTCGAACGGCCGATCACCAGCAGCCGCCTGCAGGAGCTGCTGGGGGCGGCCACAGCCCAGGTGTCCAAGCCCGCTGCCAAGGGCGCCCAGCGCTCCGAGCACAAGGCCGTGTCCGCGACAACGGCAGGTCGTAGCGTGGACGCGGATACAGCTGATCCCCGCGCATGAGTCGCTCCCTGGCGACCGCCACCACCGTCCAGGGGAACCGACCCTCGCGCCGCGCTCTCCCGCCGGGGCTCGATCCTGCGCGGCTGCCGGCCCACGTGGCGGTGATCATGGATGGCAACGGCCGCTGGGCCGGCCAGCGCCTGCTGCCGCGGGTGATGGGACACCGCGAGGGCGTCGAGGCCCTGAAGCGCACCCTGCGGCTCTGCAGCGACTGGGGCATCGGCGCCCTGACCGCCTACGCCTTCTCCACCGAGAACTGGAACCGCCCCGGCGAGGAGGTGAGCTTCCTGATGACCCTGTTCGAGCGGGTGCTGGCGCGCGAACTCGACGCCCTCGATCAGGAGCAGGTGCGCATCCGCTTCCTCGGTGATCTGGAGCAGCTGCCGGCCGGCCTGCAGCAGCTGATCGACCAGGCCACGGCCCGCACCGCCGGCAACGCTGGCATTCACTTCAATGTGTGCACCAACTACGGCGGCCGGCGCGAGCTGGTGCTGGCGGCCCAGCGGCTGGCGCAGCAGGTGGCCCGAGGCGAACTCGATCCCGCCGCGATCGATGAGCAGCTGTTCGCCGCCCAGCTGCACACCGCGGGGGAAGCCGACCCCGACCTGCTGATCCGCACCAGCGGTGAGCGCCGCATCAGCAACTTCCTGCTCTGGCAGCTGGCCTATGCCGAGCTGCACATCACCGATGTGCTCTGGCCCGATTTCGATGAGGCTGCCCTGACGGCCGCCCTGCTCGATTACCAGGGTCGCCAGCGCCGATTCGGCGGGGTTGAGGCGGTCGTCTGACCGCCCCACCGCCCCTTTCTCCTGCCCCCTTTCCCCTCCCCTGCTCACCCCTTGACCCTCACCTCCGTCCAGCCCCAGGCCGCTGCCGCCGATCACGCCGCTCAGCACGCGGCTGATCACGTCGCCGTCCGCCACGACTGGAGCACGGCGGAGATTCAGGCGCTGCTGGAGCTGCCGCTGGTGGATCTGCTCTGGCGGGCCCAGGCGGTGCATCGCCAGGCCAATCCCGGCTACCGCGTGCAGCTGGCCTCGCTGCTGAGCGTCAAGACCGGCGGCTGCGAGGAAGACTGCGCTTACTGCCCGCAGTCGATGCACAACAGCAGCGATGTGGCGGGGCGGCCGGAGCTGGAGGTGGAGCCGGTGCTGGCCCGTGCCCGTGCCGCCAAGGATGCCGGCGCCCATCGCTTCTGCATGGGCTGGGCCTGGCGTGACATCCGCGACGGCGCCCCGTTCGAGGCGATGCTGGCGATGGTGCGGGGTGTGCGGGAGCTCGGGATGGAGGCCTGCGTGACCGCCGGCATGCTCACCGACAGCCAGGCCGAGCGCCTGGCCGAGGCCGGCCTCACCGCCTACAACCACAACCTCGACACCAGCCCCGAGCACTACGACCGGATCATCAGCACCCGCACCTATCAGGAGCGGCTCGAAACCCTGCAGCGGGTGCGCCGGGCCGGGATCACGATGTGCTGCGGCGGCATCATCGGCATGGGCGAGAGCCTCACCGATCGCGCCTCGCTGCTGCAGGTGCTCGCGACGATGGAGCCGCATCCCGAGAGCGTGCCGATCAACGCACTGGTGGCGGTGGAGGGCACGCCGCTGCAGGAGCAGCCGCCGGTGGATCCGCTCGAGCTGGTGCGGATGGTGGCCACGGCCCGCATCCTGATGCCCCACAGCCGCGTGCGCCTCAGCGCCGGCCGCGAGGGACTCAATCGCGAGGCTCAGATCCTCTGCCTGCTGGCCGGAGCCGATTCGATCTTCTACGGCGACACGCTACTCACCACCGGTAACCCGGACGTGGCGGCCGATCAGGAGCTGCTGGCCGCCGCCGGTGTGACCCCCTGGCGCGAGGCTCAGGGCTGAGCATGCAGCGGGTGCAGGTCGCGGCCTTCTACCGCTTCACGGCCATGGCTGCCCTGCCGGACCTGCGGGTTGAGCTGCTCGCCCTGGCCGAGGCGGCCGGCGTGCGCGGCACGATCCTGCTGGCTGAGGAGGGTGTGAACGGCACGATCAGCGGTCCGGAGGCGGGCGTCGAGGCCGTGCTGGCGCGGCTGCGGCAGTGCCCGGGCCTGGAGCCGCTCGAGGCCAAGCTGAGCTGGGCGCCGGCCCAGGCCTTCCACCGCTTGAAGGTGCGCATCAAGCGCGAGATCGTGACGATGGGCTGCCCCACGGTGCGGCCAGCGGAGCAGGTGGGCACCTATGTGCCGCCGCAGCAGTGGGATGCCCTGATCCGCGATCCACACACCCTGGTGGTGGACACCCGCAACGCCTATGAGGTGGCGATCGGCAGCTTCGAGGGGGCGATCGACCCCGGCACCGACAGCTTCCGTGAGTTTCCGGAGTGGGTGGAGCGGCAGCTGCGGCCGCTGGTGGCGGAGCGCCGCCCGCAGGCGATCGCCATGTTCTGCACCGGCGGCATCCGCTGCGAGAAGAGCACCGCCTACCTGCTGCAGCAGGGTTTCACGAACGTGCACCACCTGCAGGGGGGGATCCTGCGCTACCTGGAGGAGATGCCCGAGCAGGGCAGCAGCTGGCGTGGTGAGTGCTACGTGTTCGATCAGCGGGTGAGCGTGAACCACCGGCTCGAACCGGGCGCTTACACCCTCTGCCATGCCTGCGGGCTGCCGCTGGCACCGGCCGATCGTGAGCATCCCGCCTACAGCGAGGGGGTGAGCTGCCATCACTGCATCGCCCGCTTCAGCGACAGTGATCGCCAGCGCTTCCGTGAACGGCAGCGGCAGATGGAGCTGGCCGCCAGCCGCGGCACGGCGCACATCGGCGCGGCCCGCAGCTGAGGCCTGGCCGCGTGGACGCCGCTGCGATCCTCTACAGCTTCCGCCGCTGCCCCTACGCGATCCGGGCGCGGCTGGCGCTGCGCGCTGCCGGCCTGCGACCGGGACTCGATCTGGAGCTGCGGGAGGTGAGCCTCAGGGCCCGGCCGCCGGAGCTGCTTGAGGCCTCGGCCAAGGCCACGGTGCCGGTGCTGGTGTTGCCCGATGGACAGGTGCTGGCGGAGAGCCTGGCGATCATGCAGTGGGCGCTCACCCAGGCGGACCCTGAGGGCTGGTGGCAGGGCCGCAGCGCCGCCGAGCGCGAGCTGATCGAGGCCCTGATCGCTGAGAACGACGGGCCGTTCAAGCGCCATCTCGATCGCTTCAAGTACCCCGAGCGCTTTCCCGGTGAGGTGGCGGAACTCCACCGCCAGGCGGCGCTGGTGATCCTTCGGGAGTGGAGCGCGCGGCTGCTGCCGGGGGGCTGGCTGCTCGGCGAGCGCCCGTCGCTGGCGGATCTGGCCCTGCTGCCGTTCGTGCGCCAGTTCCGGCTGGCGGATCCGGAGGGCTTTGATGCCGAGTCGGGCCTGGCCCCCCTGCAGATCTGGTTGCAGCGCTTTCTGGGGTCGCCGGAGCTGGCGGCGGTGCTTGAGGAACCCTGGGGGCCGCGCCGGCGCTGGCGGTCGCCCCGCTGGCTCTATCACCTGGCCCTGGCCGAGGAGTGGCGTGAAGCTCGCTCGGTCGGCGTTTACTCGCGCTCCACCCGCGGCCTCTCCCTGGCGGAGGTGGGCTTCATCCATGCCAGCCGGGCCGATCAGCTGACTGGCACCTGGCGGCGCTTCTACGCCGATGCTGCGGAGGTGGTGGTGCTGCACATCGATCCGGAGTGCCTGGCGGCGGCGGGGGTGCCGGTGCGGCTGGAGCCGGCGCCGCAGAGTGGCGAGCTGTTTCCGCACCTCTATGGCCCGCTGCCGGTTGCGGCGGTGCGGCTGGTGGAGCCTTATCAGCCATGACCCTGCCCAGCCTGGTGGAGATCGAGCAGCGGGCGGCGGCGCGTGGGCTGCTGCTACGCCTGCGGGTGCAGCGGCTGCTGGCGGTGACCACCGTTCGCGTGGTGGTGGCCCGGCCGCGGCAGGATCAGCCGCCGCTGCTGCTGGGGGAGCTCAAGGGCTGGGCGCTGCCCACGGCCGGTGGCCTGCAGCTCGACACGATGCGGGTGCAGGGGCCGCTCACCCAGGGGGTGGGCCCGCTGATCTGGTGCGCCGTGTTCGCCTGGGCGCTGGAGGCCAGCCCCTGTCGCCGCGCCCGGTTGCTGGCGATCCGCGATGGCGAAGCCCAGCACCGCCGCCTGGTGCGGTATTTCCAGCGGCTCGGCTTCGAGCCGGTGCGGGAGGTGGGGGCGGCGGCGGCTGATCTGCCGCTGCGGTTGGTGTGGGGTGGCGCCGGCCTGCTGATGCGCGGCGACTGCGCGGCGGGGCTGGAGCGGGCCTGGCGGCAGCTGATGCGTGGTTGATGGACGTTGCCGGACTGGCTGCCTAGGTTGCGGCCATCCCGCAGATGGCACCGATGCGCAGCGCGGCCTTCGCCAACGGCGACACCATGCCCCTGCTGGGCCTCGGCACCTGGAAATCCGATCCCGGCCAGGTGTACGCGGCGGTGCGGGAGGCGATCCGGCTGGGCTACCGCCACATCGACTGCGCCAGCATCTATGGCAACGAACCGGAGATCGGTGCGGCGCTCGCCGATGCGATCAGTGCCGGTGAGGTGACGCGCGCCGAGCTGTGGATCACCTCCAAGCTCTGGTGCAACAGCCATGGGCGCGACAACGTGGAGCCGGCGCTGCGGCGCACCCTGCAGGACCTGCGCCTCGACTGGCTCGATCTCTATCTGATCCACTGGCCGGTGCCGATCCGCCCCGGCGTGGGCTTCCCCAGCTCCGCCGATGAGCTGTTGCCAGCGGCGGAGGTGCCGCTCAGCTCCACCTGGGAGGGGATGGACGCCGCCGTGGCGGCAGGGCTGACGCGCCATATCGGCGTCAGCAACTTCTCCAGCCGCAAGCTGCTCGATCTGCTGGCGCACTGCCGGTTGCGGCCGGAGGTGAACCAGGTGGAGCTGCACCCGCTGTTGCAGCAACCGGAGCTGCAGGCCGTCTGCGCCCGAGAGGGTGTGCATCTCACGGCCTATTCGCCGCTCGGTTCTCCCGATCGGCCCCCGCACCTGAAGGCCGCCGATGAACCGGTGTTGCTGCAGAACCCGGTGATCGGGGCGATCGCCGCTGAGCACGGCTGCAGTCCTGCACAGGTGCTGCTGGCCTGGCACCTGCAGCGGGGCATCTCCACCATTCCGAAGTCGGTGAGTCCGGAGCGCCTGCGCGACAACCTGGCGGCCGCGGCGCTGGAGCTGAGCCCCGCCGATCTGGAGCGGATCACCGCGCTCGATCAGGGCTGTCGCCTGGTGGATGGGTCGTTCTGGCTGATGGCGGGCAGTCCCTGGACGTTGCAGGCGCTGTGGGATGAGGGGTGAGCGGGGGAGTGGCCCGGGCAGTTTCGCTGTGATCGCGCCGCACTTGTGAAGCCTTGATCGCGGTGCATGGCGGCAAGCATGGGAGGGCTGCCTGATGGTCTGCGGCCGTGCACCACCGCTACCCGGCGATTGATCGGCTACGGGGCCTGGTGATGGTGCTGATGGTGCTGGATCACAGCCGCGACTTCCTGGGGGCGAGCGGGATTGATCCCCGTGATCTTGATGATCCCGTGTTGTTCCTGAGCCGCTGGATCACCCATTTCTGTGCACCGGTGTTTGCCTTCCTTGCAGGCGCTTCGGCCTGGCTGGCATCGCGCCACGATGCCCAGCGCTGGCGAGCCGGTCGTTCTCTGTTGCTGCGAGGGGTCTGGCTGATCATCCTGGAGCTCACATGGGTGCGCTTCAGTTGGACGTTCTCACTCCAGCCGGAGTTCATCCTGCTGCAGGTGCTCTGGGTGCTGGGTTGGGGGCTGATCGTGCTGGCTCTGTTGCTGCCATTGCCCCCCTGGCTTGTGGGTGTTCTGGGTGGTGTGATCCTGTTCACGCACAACCTGCTGGATGGTGTTGAGCCCTCAGGCCCTGCCGGGGCTGGCTTGCTGTGGTCGTTGCTGCACCGCTCGCAGCTGTTTGTGCTGAGCGATGGCCGAGCCGTGTGGGTTCTCTATCCGTTGTTGCCCTGGATCGGTGTGATGGCGTTCGGCTATGGCTTTGCTCCCAATCTTGTGCCTGGGGTGCGCCAGGATCGTTTTTTCCTGGCCTGGGGTGCGGGGTTGCTGGCTGGTTTTGTGATCCTGCGCTACACGGGTGTGTACGGCGATCCGCAGCCATGGCAACCGCAGGCCAGTCCGTTGGCCAGCCTGCTGGCTTTCGTCAATTGTGAGAAATATCCTCCTTCCTTGCAGTTCTTGTTGATGACCCTTGGCCCTGCATTGGCGCTGTACCCCTGGCTGGGCAGGGTGCGGGGTGTAGGGGCGCAGATCCTGCTTCGCTTTGGTGCCTCGCCCCTGCTGTTCTATGTGCTGCAGATTCCTCTGATTCATGGGCTTGCGTTCCTGGTGGCCGCGGCGACCCGGCAGCCGTTGGGCTGGTTGTTGAGCGGCTTTCCGCTGCTGCATAAGCCCGCCGGCTATGGCTTGCCCTTGCCTGTTGTGGCCGGTTTCGCCCTGGTGGTTCTTGTGGTTCTGCACTGGGCCTGCCGAACCTGCGCAGAGGCGGAGGAGCAGGGCAGGCCCTGGCTCATCGCGCCTTTTCTGTGAAGATGTAGCGACCGCTGACAATGCTGCGACTGATCGGTCCATAGGAGAGGAACTGGCCGCAGAGTTTTCCATCACCGTTGTTTTCCAGTAGCAGGGTCCCGAAGTCCTTCTTGCTGGGATCGGCAATGGTGTAGTCGAGTCTGATGTAATCGCCGTTCTGCTCCAGGCGCCCGGAAACCGTGTAGGTGAGAGAGGTGTGGGAGTTCTTCGCCAGTATGGGTGTGAGGATCAATTCGCCCTGGAGCGTCTTGCGTGAGAAGAAGGAGGTCCTGCCGACCCTGAGGGTGAGATGGGCTGGATACCATATCGCGTCGGATGGGTTTGTATTGGCTGCCTTGAAGGTGCAGTCGTTATAGGCCTTCATCAAGTTGTTGAACTCTGGATCTGTGGTGTTGCTGATCCTGATGTCGCGATCCTTCAGCCTGAGGCTGGATTCACGGTCCTGGATCTGTTGAATGCCGTAGCCCTCCCACGTTCCCTCAAGAGCTTTGATACGTTCCTTGCTGATTTCCGGGTAGGCGCTTGCGTCGCGCCACTTCTGCACTTCGCTGCCGCTGAAGCCAATCAGGGCCGTCAGTGGGACGGCCCAGATCGTGGCGGGAACTCTGCTGCAAAGATCTCCGGCCTTTCGGAGAATGTTCATGGCCTGGGTGTGTCGTCAGGTTTTGGCAGAAGCCTATGGTCGTCGCTGCGCTGTGTCGTACGGCTGTTTGGTTGTTTGCCTGGCTCTAGCTGCTTCATTTGTTCTGCGTTTTTGCTGTCTAGATGCGTGCGTGATTTTTTTTGCTTGTCATGGAAGTTGCTAGGTTGTTTGCATGCGCCTCATGCTCTTGGCGAGGCGTGCTGGGCTTGGTGTCGCATGGATCGCTTTCCATGAAAAGTCGTCTTTTTGTCTGTATTTCTGGAGTGGCCCTGGCTGCTGCTGCTGCGCTTCCTGCGCGTGGTGATGGTGTGTGTGATCCTGATGGATGGTGCCGATTGCATCGGAGGCTGGCTCGTAATCCGTACTCAACTGTTTCTGTCAGGGTCGAGGAGGCGTTTGGGCCGATGCGTATTGTGTGGCTCAAGGCTGGGCCACTCATGGATACCTTGAGGTTGGATTGCGCGAGTGGCTGGCTTGGCGTCGCCAGTGGAGGGGCTGTGTTCAATCCAAGGTTTGATCACGGTCTCCGCGCAGAGGTCTATGAGTCTGCTTGCCTGAATTGGAATGTCGATACGGGCTTCCCTCCTTGATGCTGATGTGCTGGATTGCTGTTGTTGATCTGCGGCTGTACTGCCTTGGATGCGGCGTTGCAGCGATCAGCGGAAGATGCTGCTGTTGATAGCGCAGCGCATCATCGTGTCGAAGCAGGGATTGGCTGGTTCGATCGGAGAGCCGCTGTTGCCGAAGGCGATCTGATCGAGCACGATGCTGGCGTGGGGCACCTGGAAAGTTCGGCCGATCCGGAAGAACACCACCTGGCCTGGATTGAGCTCAGCGCTGACGCGCTGCAGGTTGTGCAGGGCGCGGATGTCAGCGGTGTCATCCGCTTCGGAGTGGGCGATGAACAGCGGCTGTTTCAGGCCGCGCATGGCGCTGAACCAGGAGGGTTTGCGCTTGAGATCCAGCAGCCGGATCACACGGGCCAGTTCTGCGGCGGCACCCAGATCCATCGTCGAGTAGCGGAAGCGGTCGTCGCCGGAGAGGGGGTCGCGGCCCTTGCGCAGGCGCAGCATCGCCTTGCCGATCTGATCACCGAACCTGGCGAAGGGGGTGCGCAGGATCACCTCCTTGGTATGGCCGCGCAGGATGCCGGTGTTCTTGAGGCGCAGGGCCGCTGAAAACAGCAGCACGCCACCGTTGATCAGTGGTTCGGCAGGTGGCTCTGCGGCACGGCGCGGGGCGGCACGGTGCGGGGCGGCCGCACCCTCAATCAGGTCCTGGCGGTCCTGATCGCGAAAGGCCAGCAGCGTGGCCAGGGCGCCGCCGGTGGACAGGCCACCCACGCTGACGCGGCGTGCGCTGGCCCGCGCCGTGCGCAGGGCCCAGACGGCGTTATGCAGCCAGACGCGATGGCTGACGCCGCGCATGCCGGCCGGATCCCTGAGGCCATGGCCATGCAGCAGTGGCACGAACACATTGGCGCCCAGTTGCTGATGCAGGCAGCGGCCGATGTCACGCATGTACCAGGGTGAATCCGTGAGCCCATGCAGCAGCACCACGGCGTGCTCCACATCGCTGCGTTGATGCACCAGCGTGAATGGTTCGCAACCCTCCCTGATGTCGTTGCGTGCGATCAGATGGCGACGGTCTGCCCAGGCCTCCTCGCTGGCCAGGTAGTCGTCCCAGATCCTGAAGCTGGCATCCATCCCCTCACTCTGATCGGCGGCTCGGGTTTGTCGAGGGGTCTGATCGGTGGTGTGCTGTTCGTAACCACCCCGATCCGTCAGGCTGGAAGCCCTGAGCGTTGGCGTTGGTGTGATGGTGAAGCGGTTTCTGATCCGGCCCATGCTGGCCGGCCTGGCGGCGGTGGTGCTGCTGCTGGCCGGTGGGGCGCCGGCGTGGGCGGAGTTCGCGCAGCCGCCGCTGCCCTATGGGCCCGATGCGCTCGAGCCGGCGATCGATGCGGCCACGATGACGATCCACCACGACCGCCATCACGCCGCCTACGTGGCCAACCTCAACGCCCAGATCAAGGCCAACCCAGAGCTGGAGACGCTCAGCCTGGAGGCGCTGCAGGGCCAGATCTCGCGCTTTCCGGATGCGGTGCGCAACAACGGCGGCGGCCACTGGAACCACAGCCAGTTCTGGGCGGTGATGGCGCCAGCGGGGCAGGGCGGTGCCCCCTCACCGGCGCTGCGCAAGGCGATCGAGGCCGATTTCGGCTCGCTGGAAGCGCTGCAGGAGCAGTTCAACCGGGCGGCGGCGGGGCGGTTCGGCTCGGGCTGGGCCTGGCTGATCCGCCGGCCCGATGGCCACCTGGCGATCACCAGCACCGCCAACCAGGACAACCCGCTGATGGATCTGCCCGGTGTGGAGCGAGGCACACCGCTGTTGGGGCTGGATGTGTGGGAGCACGCTTACTACCTGCGCTACCAGAACCGCCGCCCGGATTACATCAAGGCCTGGTGGGAGCTGGTGAACTGGAAGGAGGTGAACCGTCGCTTTGCCGCCCGTGGCTGATGGCGGCGGTGTGATGGACGCGATGCTGCAGCGCCTGAAGTCGTTCTGGCATCCCGTGCTGCCGTCACGGAGCCTGGCGGCGCACCCCGTGCCCGTGGCGTTGCTCGGGACGGCGCTGGTGTTATGGCGCGGCCCGGATGGCCAGCCGGGTGCCCTGGATCAGCGCTGTTCCCATCGTTCCGCCTCCCTGGCAGGTGGTCGGATCAGCGCCGAGGGGCATCTGTGTTGCCCGTATCACGGCTGGGCCTTTGATCAACAGGGCCGTTGTCGGCAGATCCCCCAGCAACCCGGCCAGCCGATTCAGGACTGCTTCCACACCCGCGCCTATGCGGTGGAGGAGCGGCATGGGCTGGTGTGGGTGTGCCTGATGCCAGAGGCCAGGCTGCCGATCCCGGCGCTACCCGATCTGGGGACTGACTTCTGCCGCCGCATTGAGGGCTTTCATGAACAGTGGCGCTGCTCGGCGTTCCGGGTGATCGAAAACGGCCTCGACAACTTCCACCACTACTTCGTGCATGGCGGTGTGTTGGATGCTCTTTCGCCCATCCCGGATCCGATCGCTGGCGGCATCAGCGTCAGCGCCGACGGACTGACGTTCAGCAGTCCTCTGCAGCTCAGCAGCACGGCCGTGCTCGAGGCCACTGTGGCGGATCACAGCACCCGCCTGCGGGTGGAGCGGACCGTGCGCTGGCTCGCCCCGCTGGGCCTGACGCTGGATCTGCGCTGGCCGAATGGTCGTCGTCAGTGCATCGTTCTGTTTGCGGTGCCGATCGATGCCGAGACCTGCACAATCCTGCGCTTCTATCTGCGCAACGACCACGAGGAGGATGTGTGCGCTGACAGCGTGATTGCCCTGGAACGTGCCCTCATCGATCAGGATCGCCGCATTCTTGAGACGATGCCGGCCGGTGCTGATCCCTTCCCGGCTGATGAGCATCTGATTGCGGCGGATCAGCCGATTGCACGCATGCGTCAGCTGCTCCAGAAGTTTCTGGCCACAAGCTCGTGAATGGAGGCCTTGGCATGGCCAAAGTCGATCGGTGTGCCGGTCATCTGTTCCAGGTAGCGGAAGAAGTGATACACCGGCGCATCGTTGCTGGAGGCATTGCCGATCGGCAGCTCGCCGGCGTTGAGGTAATGGGCCTGACTTTCGATGAAGGGTCGGTCTTCAATGCTGTTCTGGATTGATAGATCACGCAGGCGATTCAGCAGTGGCTGCAGCTCCAGGGCTCCCCACACATGCCGATCGATGTAGATGCAGCCACGGGTCATCGTTGCCTTGCCATCTTCGGGGATGAACAGCACGGCGATGAACAGGCCATCATCGAGCTTGTTGAGCCAGAGGTTGGGAGCACCACCCACCTTCCAGTAGGCCCGCAGCGATTCGCTGAATTGCTGATAGGTGACCAGAACCGATCGCTCCGCATCATCGCGTTGGAGGTGCATGCCATTGAGGGTTTCGGCGCCGAACCAGCGGCGTAGCCGATGCATCACCCTGGCGATCCCATGCACCTGAAAGCCATGGGTGTGGTCGATGCCGCTGGTGATCGTCAGGCCCCAGGGGCCAAGCGGATAGCGGTAGTGAAAGAGTGCATGACAGTGGAAGCGCTCCGTGTCGTTGAGCGTTTCGAATTCCCGCGGCAGCTGAATGGCGGCCCGCGCCGCTTCAATCTGCGCTGCCGGCATGGCGAGATGGCCCCGGGGATCGAACAGGGTGTCGCTCATCGGCAGCCAGAGGAAGCCCCCCTCCTCCAGCAGTGGCAGGTTGACCAGGGCCTCGGCGCTGCCGCTCTCGCCGTGCAGGGTTCGCACGCAGCGCCCCTGCTGGTTGAACTCCTGGTAGTGGAAGGGGCAGCGCACGGTGTCCGCCACCACCCGGGGCGGTTCAGGCCCGCTGAAGAAGGAGACCTGGCGATGGGGGCAGCGATCGATGTGGGCCGAGGCGACCCCATCGGCGTTGCGCAGCAGCATCAGGGGCAGGCCAAAGGCCTGCACGGCCACGGCTTGCTCTCGCCCCAGTTCAACGGCATTGAGGACGGGCCAGGCCAGCGGCAGTCGCGATAGCCAGGGGCGGCTGAGATCGAGGCTGGCTGGATCACGCCGGCGATGCATGGGCTCGTTCATGGGCGCCAGGCTGAGTCGCCCGATTGTGCTGGGATTCTGGCGCAGGCCTGGCAGGTGGACTGTGACAAGTCCAGTTGTGTTCTGGTGATCGAGGTGCCTTTCAATCGTGGGCGCGGCACTGAACGAGCCGCCCTCGCGATCGACGTTGTGCCGACTACCAAGCGGGCTCAGTCGATTGCCATCTTTTTGCCTGCTGATGCCGTTGCTGCCAAGGGCGTGATCATTGGCTTCGTGGATGCCAAGGCAAAAGGTGCGGATCCAACGCTTCAACCAGCGGGTGATCTCTACACGCTTCCCATCACTGAGTGCAAGCCCAGGTTCTGCGTGTCCCGCGTTCAGCAGATGCTCGATAACGACGACGGCACGTTCCTCGATCTGCTGGCTGCGTTGCAGCGCCATTCGTTCCTCTGGGTGGCCTTCCATCGGCCGCAGCAGCAGGAACCCGTGCGCATCCTTCTCCCCACCGGCGGGCTGAGGGCTGCATTGGCGAAGGTATCGGGCGAGAGGCCATCAGCGAATCACTAGTGCCTTGAGCTTCTGCTGGTCGAGATAGCGCGTGAACTGGCTGAATGCGTTGAAAACCTCTGGGTCGGAGATGCTCGCTTCCGTTGCCAGTGACACGAGAGCGGCAAAGGGGCCGTCGAGCACATCCTCGGCGTTGCTCCCGGCTTCCTTGCTCTGCCTGGCGGCCAGCTCGGCCTCGGCGCCGCAGTCGTTGAGCAGCAATCTTGTGTAGAGAGCGGCGAACTGCTGATCCAGCTGGGCCCGCTGCTCGCTGGTGATCCGCGCCAGATCCTGCAGATCCGGGTGTGCTGCCGAGGCTGCAAAGAACCAGCGTGTCAACACCGTTCGCTCTGCCGCTGTCACGTGTTCGGCCAGGCAGGTTGAGAGTGCCGCGTAGGCGGTATCCGCTGAGGCCGGTGCAGCGCTGATCGCCATGCCGATGGCAGCGGATGTGATGGCCGGGATCAGGGTCTTCACGATCTTGTCTTGCTGGCTCACCCCGATCGGAGTGCATCGGCGCAGGCTAGGGGTGGCCGACCCCTTGATCCAATGATCTGGCCTGGTGCCGCTGCCTGCCCGGATCTGGTGAACTGGAGGCACGTGATCCGCCCCGATGCAGCCCGTGCCTGAGCGCCTGCCCCGCCCCCTGCCGAGCACCGGCGCCCGCACCGGCGTGCTGGAGGCGCTGGCCTTCTTCCGCGATGCGGATTTTGCCCGGCGGCGCTTTGAGCAGTACGGCGATGTGTTCGAAACGCAGCTGCTGGGCCAGCCGCTGGTGTTCATCCGCGGCGAGCGGGCGATCACGGATCTGCTGAGCCAGCCGGAGGCCAGCGAGGGCTGGTGGCCGGAGAGCGTGCGCCAGCTGCTGGGCAGCCGCTCGCTGGCCAACCGCAACGGCGCCGATCACAAGGCCCGGCGGCGGGTGGTGGGGCAGCTGTTCTCGGCGGCGGCGCTGCGGCGCTACACGCCGGCGATCATCGCCCTGGTGGATCAGCTGGCGGCCGATCTGAACGGGGCCAGCACGCCGGTGGCCCTGGTGGAGCGGATGCGCCGCTTTGCGTTTGCGGTGATCGCCGAGGTGGTGCTGGGCCTGGAGGGCGACGACAGCGAGGCTCTGTTCGCCGATTTCGAGATCTGGACGCGGGCGCTGTTCTCCGTGCCGATCGCCCTGCCCGGCAGCCCGTTCGCCCGGGCGCTGCAGGCGCGCTCGCGGTTGCTGGAGCGGCTGCGCGGTGTGCTGGAGCGGGCGCAGCACAGGCCCACCGGTGGGCTGGATCTGCTCAGCGGCGGCCTGGATGAAGCGGGCCTGCCGCTCACGGACGACGACCTGGTGGAGCAGTTGTTGCTGCTGCTGTTCGCCGGCTACGAAACCACGGCCTCCTCGCTCAGCTGCCTGATGGCGGCGCTGCTGCAGCACCCGCAGCAGCTGGCCTGGCTGCAGGAGGAGATCGAGGCGCTGAGCTGGCCGCCGGCCGAAGGCGATGGCGAGCCGATGCCGCGCTTGAACGCGGTGGTGCAGGAGGTGATGCGCCTCAACCCACCGGTGGGTGGCTTCTTCCGGCGCAGCCGGCGCGAGCTGGTGCTCGATGGGGTGCTGGTGCCCGAGGGACGGGTGATCCAGGTGGCGCTGGCGGCTTCCAATCGCCTGTCGCGAGGTGGCACGGATGATCTCGATGCCTTCCGCCCCCAGCGCCACCTGGAGCCGGACAACGGCCTGACGCTGCTGCCCTTCGGCGGCGGCGACCGGGTGTGCCTCGGCAAGGCGCTGGCGGAGCTGGAGATCCGGCTGATGGCGGTGGGGCTGCTGCGCCAGTGCCGCCTGCAGCTCCTTCCCGATCAGGACCTCAGCCTGGCGCTGATCCCCAGCCCGAGCCCGCGGGATGGGTTGCGGGTGGTGGCAGCCTGAGGGGGATGGGTGGCGCCATGGCGGAAGCACTCCTGGTGACCGACCTGCAGATCGACTTCTGCCCGGGTGGCGCCCTGGCGGTGCCGGATGGCGATGCGGTGGTGCCGCTGGCCAACCGGCTGCTGGAGCAGGCCTCGATCCGGGTATTGACGGCCGACTGGCACCCGCCTGATCACAGCTCGTTCGCGGCCAATCAACCTGGGGCCCCCTGGCCGGTGCATTGCGTGCAGGGCAGCGCCGGCGCCGCCTTCCATCCGGCCCTGAACAGCGAGCGGGCGGATCTGATCCTGCGCAAGGGGATGCGCAGCGAACTCGACAGCTACTCAGCCTTCTTCGAGAACGACCACACCACCAGCACCGGCCTGGATGGCTACCTGCGGGCGCGCGGTGTCGATGCACTGATGATCATTGGCCTGGCGCTCGACTACTGCGTGGCCTGGTCGGCCCAGGATGCGGCCCGGCTCGGTTATCGCACCCGGGTGATCCTGCCGGCCTGCCGCGCGATCGATCAGGCCGGCTCGCTGCAGCAGGCCCTGGCGGCGATGCAGCAGGGCGGGGTGGTTCTGCATAACGGCGCAGGGCTGTTGTGAATGCATGGCTGAGGGCGGCTATATCTCGCTGATCACGCACCCGCCAGGATCAGGCCGACCTGCCGGAGACCCTCATGGTGATGCTGCCCGAACTGCACCACGAGTTCCATGGCTGGAAACGCTGTAGCTGCACCACCCAGGACCTGCTGATCTTGATCGAATCCCCGTGGGGGGATCTGTTCGACCCTGTGAACATGCGCGACATGAAGCGGCTACGAGCCCTGACCCTCAGGCTTCAGCTCTTCCAGAGTGAACGGGGTGTGCAGAGGGTGCGGTATCACCTGGGATTATGCTGGCTGGCCCCTGGTGGGATGATGCGTGTACCGAGAGCCACCAGATTTCAAGGGATGGCCCTGGTCGACCGAAGCGAATAGATTTGCTGGACCCTCAAATAATAGTCATCTTGTTGCATGGTCTCCAGATTCAGGCAAGCCTGGTAAGGTAAAGAATTGCCAGAGAAATAGATCCATGGAATCCATTTGCCTGGATTGAAATCTTGTTAATTTATATCTAGCGCAAAGGGTTGACAAGGGAGTGGGTGAGCATGTAGAAAAATAGTATCCGCCGGGATGCGTCATGGCCGCAAAAAGCGAACAGCGATACTTGCTAAAACTTCTTGAAGAAAATAATGGACGAATGAGCAATAGAAAGGCCATTCAAGCGCTTTCGGAGCGGGCGAAAAGAGTCATTGAGAGAGATGAATATGAACACATTAAAGAGCAACTGCTGTCGTCAGGAAAGATCAAAAAAGGTACAGGGCGTGGCGGAAGCATCGAGCTGACATTTCAAGCGCCATCAAATGCTCATGACCAAACCCCGGAGCTACCTGAAAAACACAAGAGAGTGGAGGGTGAAGATGAGAAAGTCAGGCAACTGATGACGTCTCTATCTTATTTGCCAGGTGCTCGTGCGAGGCAAAATAAAAGAACAATCACTCTTCTTTGCGGTGACGACAACGACAAGCTCTTTTGCGGCTGGAATAGTAGCAAGAATTCCTTTTACGTTCAATACAAGTTGGAGTCCGGTAGGGTCGATCACTCTGATCTCGCCGAGAGTCTGTTTAGGGAAGTTACATCAGATCTACCTATGGCAGAAATTATTCGGAATAACAGCAGCACGGTGGTTTGCGTAGGTGAGAACATTGCGTTGTGCAATAGGACGATTAAGCGCCTCATGTCTCGCCTAGAAGACGTGACTCTCGACAATGCACCGCAAGCCGTCGGTGAAGCCACAAAGCCAAGAAGCGAAAGATATTACATTGAAGTCGCATCACTCATCAAATTCTGTGTTGACAACAGTCTTAGTTGGCCACTTAAGAATTGGAGGAAATCACTCGGATTCGATGACGTAGATGATCTGATAGTGATTGGCACATCTAATGCTGGTATCCAGGCGCCCTATAGAGAGCATATAGTCCCTGCATGCTTAATCAAAGAAGAAGCTCTGAAAATGGCGGAACGAGGCGAAAGTGCGGAAGCAATCGCCGAATTTATTCGACATCATCTCTACGTTGTCATTATTAGCCCAAGCGAAGCTCAGCTTCTAAATTCGAGCATTGATGCAGGTGGCATGAGTGTAAAGACGACAATGCCAGAAGGTTGGATCTTTGGAGATGACCCAACAGAGAGACTCAAGGCGGCAGGAATTCAGATCCGCTTCGATAGCCATGCGCTCCCGCAGTGGAAGCCTAAGAAGCAAGGCAAGCGCGATCTTATTAAGCGCCTTTTCTTTGGCAAGATGTGATGCACTGCGTTCAGATTAATCAATCTGCTTGCCTAGATCTGCTTTTATTTGAGATGCATGTATCTCTTTTGATTTTTAGTCTGTAAATATAAGTCCAACGCTCAAGATCAGCGGTGGGAGAATCACTAGAGGTTGGCGGAGTATCTCTCTACCGTCCGCTGCATCTTGATGTTAGACATCTGCGGATATAAGCTCAAGAGTATGCCTTACAACTTCGTTGTCCCAGTCAGGGAAGTCGCCATGCCTGGCACACTTCTGAAAGCTTCCAGGCTCTCCAGTTATGATCCAATTTATCAGAGATTTATCGATCATGTCTGCAATCTCATTGTGTTTTTCAACAAAACACGCCATGCCTAGTAATGGGATCCGGCCAGCCTCATCACCTTCAAATGAATTGGAAACAAGGTACAGCAGTGATTTCCTGTATATCGTTGCGCAATTATCTGACTGCTCTTTCGCATCGCTAAGGGTATAGAGGTTTAATGATTTAAGCTGTTGGGTCTTCAAAGCAGGAAGATAGGTTGAGTCAAACAAAGACATTGTGCAGGCTGGGGCCCAAAGTGAGCAGCTTGAAACCGTCAACCCAAGGCCCTCGCCAGCCAATGGCCGCACCATGAAATCCAGTAAATATGCTAAGAGAATGCTCCAAGCACTATGCCCAACCATATGAATTTCAATCGTGCTGTCTTCTTTTATCAAGTCGGATACCAGTCTGGCAACAAGCTTCGCGCCTCCGTTTGCTGCGGCTGTTGCCTGGACGGCATTATCCTTCATTGCTGACCAGACTACTGATCCCAAATCGCGCCCTTTATCCTCTAACCAGCCATCAGAGATATCAAAGATCTGCCCTGGCACATACCAATCACTGGGCTCTTCCTCATATTTCTCTTTAAGATCATGAAGCATATCCTTCAATGTTTCAAGAAAACCTGTATGCCATATAAAGGCAATTGGGTAGCATTCAGAATCAAGCATATTCTGATAGTCTTCATAGATATCATTGACGCCGGATGTTTCAGGTACTAAACCGCCATGGGCATAGAGAACCAAGCGCTTGGCACTCCAATTCTTAGTTGCTTCACGAAATTGCGATAAGATCTTGCTGCTAATTTCTTCCTCCGAATTTGAAAGAGGGCCTTCATCTGTCAGGTTGCCGTCATGCAGGCTTATAATGTGAGGTGATATCTTCTGCAGCTGTTCTTCTGTGAGACCTCTTAAATCGGAGGGCATGGGATTAGAGGTAGTGCCATCAACGCGAAGGTAGCAAGCTCTGCCGATGTGCCACAGAGTATATACATACCGTAATGATCGCAGGAGTTGGCGACCAAAGCTCTCGGATTCTTGAAATCAGGATGGCTAACGCTCAGCATCACCTGGCCGCAAGGAGATTGTGCTTATCACGGTCTTCATGCGGCGGCGGCACAGGTGCATGGTGATGTTAGCCGATTTTATTCGTAACGATCCTTCTTTGATTTGATGACCTTAATCACGTCATCGTGCTTCTGCCCTTCAATGATATCCTTCAAATGCAACTGCTTTGTCTTGCTGTCGAACTGCACGTGCAAACGCCAACCAGACGTCTTGTCGATGTCGGCGCGATAAATTGGCTTTTCGTAGCCTTTCACCCGATGAAGTCTTGTCTTTGGATACTGCCGGGTCTTGTGACAAGTATTGTCTTCAAGTTCCGCAAGTGCGGCGAGAAACTTCAGACGATGTGAGTCGTTCGGCAGGATCTTGTTGCCTTCGTGAATGATCCCGTATTCATCGAGCAGCACTTTGATTTCAGCCATTATCTCGCCCTTCCTGTTCGCGGAAGGATACAATGTCACTCTGGTAGAGTGATTGAGCGAGCCCCTTGAACACGTTGTCGATGTCTTTCTTTCGAACTGCTCGCAGTAGCGTCACGATGACCTGATCAAATAGCGGGTCATTGTCGATCGTGGCAAGAACACGAATGTCTCGCGATACACGAATGGAATATAAGCTCGACTGAAGTTTCGAGCGAAGTACGGGAATGACGGGACGCGTAGCATGCTTGAAGAATCCCGCTCGATCGGCTGGAAGTAAGGAACAATACAGATTGAGCTTATCAATGGTCCGTGTGCGTTCCTTCATCTGGAAAGATGCAAGATCCTTCTCGAACGCGTCGGTGGACTCGTAGGTAACATCCATCTGGATTCTGTCAGCGGTCTCACTTTACTGGCTAACTCGTTCTTGGGTGGACCCGCATAAAACGCCGTCGCGCCCGCTCCCTTCCGCATAGGACATCCCCTTCCCTCGGGTCTTCATCCAAGAGTGCCTGCGCCATCTGGGATCTGGATCGCTACCCTCTCAACCCTGTCAGATTATCCGGATCCGCATAACATTGCTACGGGCTGGCTCCGTTCGCTCTGATCGGTCTGGCGGCTTCGGCTGGGGGTGCCTGTGTGAATGCCCTGAACTCGGCCTCCGGTCTTTACGACCAGCCCCTCAGCGAGGCGCTTCATCAGCTGCTGGCTGGCCAGCAGCCGGGGCTGCATCAGCTGGAGCCGCTCGACCCGGCGGAAGCCCCCCAGCGCCTGGCTCGTTACCTGCGCCAGCTCAGTGAGATCGCCCTGGCGGCGCTGCCTGAGGCCCAGAAGCAGCAGCAGCAGCTGGATCTGGTGAATCAGATCGTGACCCTGCTGCACGGCCACGCCCCAAGGGCCATCCATGCCGGTGATCAGCTTCACCCCAGTGCCCGCCTGCTGCAGGAGCTGCGGGCGGCGCCGCTGCTGCCGAACGAGGCACCGCTGGCGCGGCCCCTGATTCCCCTGGCCGATGGCACCCTGCTGGTCAATGCCCCCAGCGAGCCCTCGGTGGGCCTGGCCTTGCAGGCGGAAGTGCCTTCAGCGGATCGGCTCGATCTGCTCTGCGCCTTCATTCGTTTCAGCGGTCTGCGGTTGCTGCAGCCGGTGCTGGCTCACCACCTGGCCGCCGGGCGGCCGCTGCGCCTGCTCACCACCGTCTACATGGGCGCCACCGATCGCAAGGCGCTCGACTGGCTGGTGGCCCACGGCGCCGAAGTCCGCATCAGCAGCGATACGCGTCGTACCCGACTGCACGCCAAGGCCTGGCTGTTTCATCGCCGGTCCGGCGCTAGCACCGCCTACATCGGCTCCTCCAATCTCTCCGCCGCTGCCCTGCTCGATGGCCTGGAGTGGAACGTGCGCTTGGCGGCGCTGGAAACACCGGCGATGTTGCGCAAGGTGGAGGCCAGCTTTGAGGCCTACTGGCAGGAGGGTGAGTTCGAGCCCTATGCCGCCACCGCTGAGCAGGCCGCCCGGCTTGATCATCAGCTCGCCCTGGCCCGTGGTGTTGATCCCGCCGCTCTTCCCGGCGCCGCTGCGGTGTGGTTCGATCTGCGGCCCTATGCCTACCAGCGCGAGATGCTTGAGGCCCTGGCGGCCGAGCGCTCCCTGCATGGGCGCTGGCGCAACCTGGTGGTGGCCGCCACCGGCACCGGTAAGACCGTGCTCGCCGCCTTCGATGTGGCCCGCTTGCCGATCGATTTCCCGGCGCAGTTCCCCTCGCCCGGGCCGCCGCCGCTGCTGCTGATCGCCCATCGCAAGGAGATCCTGCAGCAGGCCCTGGCCACCTTCCGCCAGGTGCTGCGCGATCCCAGCTTCGGGGAGCTCTATGTGGATGGTGAGCTGCCGCGCCAGTGGCGGCATGTGTTCGCCTCGGTGCAATCGCTCGCGCAGCGCGACCTGGCCGAGATCCCCGCCGATCGCTTCGCGGTGGTGATCGTGGATGAGTTTCACCATGCCGCCGCCGCCAGCTATCGCCGCTGGCTCGATCACCTCCGGCCGCAGCTGCTGCTGGGGCTCACCGCCACGCCCGAGCGGGCCGATGGGCTCGACATCCTGCATTGGTTCGGTGGGCGCATCGCGGCGGAGCTGCGCCTCTGGAGTGCCCTCGATCAGGGCCTGCTCGCCCCCTTCCACTACTTCGCCGTGGCGGATGCCACTGATCTCTCCGCTCTGGAGTGGCGCCGCGGTGGCTATGCACCAGCCCAGCTCAGCGCCCTCTACACCGGTGATCACCGCCGCGCCGATCTGATCCTCAGCGAGCTGCACAAGCTCGTAGCCGACCCAGGCCGCATGCGCGCCCTCGGCTTCTGCGTGAGCGTGGAGCATGCCCGCTTCATGGCGGAGCGCTTCTGCGCCCGTGGGCTGGCCGCCGCTGCACTCGATGCCTCCACCCCCGCCGAGCAGCGCCAGCTCGCCCTGCGCCGTTTGCACACCGGCGAGTTGCAGATCCTGTTTGCCGTTGATCTGTTCAACGAAGGCCTCGACATCCCCGCGATCGACACCGTGTTGCTGCTGCGACCCACCGAGAGCGCCGTGGTGTTCCTGCAGCAGCTCGGCCGGGGTCTGCGCCTCTCGCCCGACACCGGCAAGAGCTGCCTCACGGTGCTGGATTTCATCGGTCAGCAGCACCGTCGCTTTCGCTTTGATCTGCGCTACCGCGCCCTGCTCGGCATCAGTCGCCGCCAGCTGCAGGAGCAGCTGGCCCAGGGCTTTCCGTTTCTGCCGCCCGGCTGCCGCCTCGTGCTGGATCGCGTCGCCAGCGAACGGGTGCTGGCCAATCTGCGCCAGTGCCTGCCCACCCGTCGCCCCCAGCTGCTGGAGGAGCTGCGATCCCTCGCGGCCGAGGGCACGCTCCACCCCGCCAGCTCCCTGGCCGATTGGCTCAAGGCCCTGGCGATGGAGCCGGCCGACTTCTACGGCATCCGCGCGGCCTCCTTCACCGCCCTGCGCCGCGAGCTCGGCTGGCTCAGCGCCGCGCCCCATCCCGAGGAGGAGCGGCTGACGCGGGCGATCGGCTCCGGCCTGTTGCATCAGGACGATCCCCACCGCCTGCAGGCCCTCGCCGCTGCCCTGGCCGCCCCGGCACCACCGGACCCCGAGCGCCTGGCTGAGCGTGAGGCCCGCCAGTGGCAGATGCTGATCGCCCAACTGCTCGGCAGCGGCCGCCACTGGTTGCCGCTGCCCCAGGCGCTGCCGTTGCTCTGGGCCGTATGCCCCTGGCGCGAGGAGCTGCGTCAGCTGCTGCTGCTCCTGGCCGAGCGCTGCGACCATCGCCTGCACCCCCTGCCCTGGGCGCTGCCGGTGCCGCTGCGGGTGCATGGCCGCTACTCCCGCGCCGAGATCCTGGCGGCCTTCGCCGTCCTCGACGACCGCGGCGCCCCCCGCAGCCACCGCGAAGGCGTGCTCTGGCACCAGGCCAGTGGCACCGATCTGCTGTTCATCACCCTGCGCAAGAGCGAAGCCCTGTTCTCCCCCAGCACCCGCTACCGCGACCTGGCCCTGGGACCGGGCCTGTTCCACTGGGAAAGCCAGAGCACCACCACCGCCGCTTCCAGCACCGGCCAGCGCTACATCAATGGCCGTTCACGCGTGCTGCTGTTCGTGCGCGAGCAACGGCGGCAGGGCACCATCACCGAGCCGTTCCTGTGCCTCGGCTTTGCCACCTACGTGAGCCACGAAGGCGAACGCCCGATGGCCATCCGCTGGCGCCTCGAGCGCGAGATCCCGGCGGCCTGGCTGCCGTGCTGTTGCCTGGCGTAGGGGTCCGGTGGTGGCGGCTGATTATCCGTTTGAGATGAGCAGCTTCATCAGTGCCTCTCTCAGCGTTCTGGCCTTCTGCACGAGCTCTGTCTGTTCTTCGGCGGATGTTTCAAAACCCGGATAGCGAGCCAGCACCGCTCCTGCGGTGAGCTCAGACAGTTCATCACCGTCCCATCGCCATCTTTTATCTGCCCCTTCCAGCTGGCGAGACAACGCGGCAAGATCATGAATCTTGTCAACCATCTGACCAAGCTGAATCAATCGAGCCTTCAGCAGTTTCTCCACACACTGCTGGGCATGGAAGGCCACGGCATCACGCAGGCCAGGGCTATTCCTGGTTAGGAGAATCTCCAGGGCTTCCCAGTCGCCTTCCGCCTTGGCGATCCATTCAGGCACGGCTGACCACTGCTCATCCATGCAGAACCTCGCCATGGTCGACCGCTGCGCGAACGACTGGATCCCCTCCCCGATAGCGAATCTCAACCTCCTCCGGCCTGCGCACCAGCAGATCGAGGGGGAAAGGCGCCGGGCAGTGCTGGCGCATGTCCCGGATCATGGCCAGGTGGCGCCCCTCGAAGGGCATCACCACCAGGATGTCGGCATCGGAGTCCCAGCGCCCCTCACCACGGGCCAGGGAACCGAAGAGGATCACCTTCTCAGGTGCGTACTGCTCCACCAACTGCTGGGTGAACGCCAGTAGCGCGTCGCGGGTGACCAGTGGGGCTGCGGTGGTTGTCATCGCCTTCATCATCGCGCCGCTCACCCCTTGCCGCAGTCGCTGACCATCGCTTTTGCTGGGGAGCTGATCCAGTCTGCTCGCCTTGACGGACGACCCCACCACCACAGCTCTGGAGACACTGGATGCCGGTGTGATTGCCTGCAAGGGCATCCGCTCCACCAGTGAGTTCCCCAGGGATCTCGCCGGGCTGAGCGCTGAGCAGATCGCGCACCACTACGGCGCGATGCGCAACAGCCATGCCTCCCTGGTGCGCGCCCGCGACAGCTTCCTCGCTCGCCTGCACGGCTATGAACAGCACCTGGCCCGTATCGGCTCCGAAGGCCCCGCCCCGAGCCACCGCGCTCACCGTCGCCCAGCTGGATCAACGCCTGGAGGCCATGGAGCAGCGCCTCAACCAGCGCCTCAGCCGGCTGGAGGAGCTGCTGACCCGCGTTCTTGGGAGCGCTCAGGGCTGAGGGGTGTTCGTATCCAGCAGGTAGATCACAGTGCTTCCCGGTCCTGATCTGCTTGCGTGTCAGTCCGCTGTCGCTCCAGCGCTGCCAGGAAGTCAGGTTCAAAGCCTGCGAGCGTGTCGATCAGGGCTTGTCCCCGCTGGCTTGGACGATCGGATCGGATTGAATCGGCTGATGGGGTGTCGCTGCCGTTCTGCATCTGTTCCGAACTTGGCGGATCGCTCCTCCTCAGGATGAACAGCTGTAGTGCGAGATGCCGCCGGCGTTGAAGAACTCCAGTGGTTTGCGTTGGCTGAGCTGGTTGGCCAGCGGCGTGGACGGATCGTCGTAGGGCTGGCTGAAGGCCTGCTGCAGGTCCTGCACCAGGCTGGGGTCGCCCTGGGCGGCCCGTTCGTAGGCCGGGGCGATCAGCCATTCGCGCCAGGTGATCGCCGGGTTCGCGGCCCGCAGCGCCCGGGCGGTGGCCTCTGGATCAGCGCTGCTGCCGATCGCCCCATGCCAGCGCTGCAGCCACTGCAGCCACTTCTGATCCAGCGCCTCGCTGCCGGGTGCGTAGAAGCTCTCCCGCAGGGCTTCCGCCTGCGTGGGCAGGTCCGACAGCCGCCGGAACAGCAGCGTGTAGTCGGCCTGGCTCTGCAGCATCAGCTGCAGCAGCTCGCTCACCAGCTCGGTGTCGTAGTGGCTCAGGCCGAGCTTGCGGCACCACATCGCTTCCAGCGCCTGCGTCATCACCGCCGCGAAGTCCTCGCGGATGCGATCGAGGTGGGCCAGGGCGTCGGGGGCGTCCGCCAGCAGCGGCCGCAGCGAGCGCCAGAACATCTCGTAATTGGCTTCCGCCGCCTGCGGTTGGTTGAAGAATGCGAAGTGGTCGCCGCCGCCGGTCCACGGTTGGAAGCGGGGATCAAACAGCTCGCAGAAACCGAAGGGGCCGTAATCGAGCGTGTTGCCGCCGGCGGCGCAGTTGTCGCTGTTGAAATTGCCCTGGCAGTAGCCCACCCGCAGCCAGTTCGCCACCAGCGCCGTGAGCCGCCCGCGGAACAGCTCGGCCAGCTGCAGCACCTGCTCGTTGAACGTCAGGGCTGGATCGATCTCGCTGCGGTAGTTGCGTTCGATCAGGTGCGCCACGATCGGCCGCAGCTCATTGAGCGCCTGCGGGTGCGTGCCGCGGCGGGCGCGGCGGGCGAACAGCTCCAGCTGGCCCACCCGCAGGAACGAGGGCGCCACCCGCGTGGTGATCGCCGCCGGGTTGTCCACCAGCACATCGGGATCAAACGAGCGGGAGTTCGCTGCATACCAGGGCCGGCGCACCCGCTCCACCGGCGACATCAGCAGCGTCAGCGAGCGGGATGTGGGCACCCCCAGGGCGTGCATGAACTCCTGGGCCAGGAATTCACGCACGCTCGAGCGCAGCACGGCGCGGCCATCGGCGCCGCGGCAGTAGGGCGTCGGCCCACCGCCCTTGAGCTGCAGCTCCCAGCGCCGGCCCTCGAACACCCCCTCGAACACCGAGATCGCCCGGCCATCGCCATAGCCGTTGCCGGTGCCGAACGGACACTGCTGGATGTATTCGCTGCCGTAGATCGAAAGGGCGTAGCCCGTGGCCCAGCCGTAGGGCTGCATCGGCGCCTGCGCCACGCTGATGTCGCCTGAGAACAGACGCTGAAACTGCGGATCGGCCGCCAGCGCCTCGCTCAGCCCCAGTTCGTTGAACAGCGCCGGGCTGAACGCCACCAGCTGCGGTTCCGGCAGCGGTGTGGGCCGCACCGGCACGTAATGGCCCGAAAACACCTGGCGCGGCTGGTGATCGCAGCCATCGGCCGTGGCCTGCGGATCGCTGCGCAGTGCCTCCAGCAGTGAATAGTCGGCCCGCTGCGCGAACGCCGCGAAGCTGCTGGTTTCCGGCCTGGTTGGTGTTGCGGCTGGCGCTGGGGATGGCACGGCGGATCGCCCTGACGCGGAGCGCACCATCATGGCGAGGCTTCCGCGTGGTAGCTGCTGCGCACCAGTGGCCCCGAGCGCACGGCCGCAAAGCCCAGCTCCCGGGCGATCGCGCCCAGCTCCTCGAATTCGGTGGGAGTCCAGTAGCGCTGCACCGGGATGTGGTCCAGGGAGGGGCGCAGGTACTGGCCGAGGGTGAGCCGCTGGCAGTCGACGGCGCGCAGATCGCGCAGGGTCTGCACCACCTCCTCCCTGGTTTCGCCCAGCCCGAGCATCAGGCCGCTCTTGGTGGGGATCTGCGGCGCCAGCTGCCGCGCCGCCGCCAGCAGCCCCAGGGATCGGCGGTAGGTGGCGCCTCGGCGCACCTCCCCCTGCAGCCGCTCCACCGTTTCCAGGTTGTGGTTGAAGCACACCGGCGCGGCCGCCAGCACCGTCGCCAGCCGCTGCCGCTGGGCGGCGACCGCCTGCTGCTCCTCGCGCAGGCCGCCCCAGAAGTCCGGCGTCAGCACCTCGATCGCCACCGCCGGCGTGCGCGCCCGGATCGCCGCCATCGTGGCCGTGAACAGGCCGGCGCCGTGGTCGGTCAGGTCGTCGCGGGCGACGGCGGTGAGCACCACGTAGCGCAGGCCCAGCACCGCCACCGCCACCGCCACCCGCTCCGCTTCGGCCGGATCGAACGGGGCCGGCGCCTGGCCCTTCTCCACCTGGCAGAAGGCGCAGCTGCGCGTGCAGATCGGCCCCCCCAGCAGGAACGTGGCGGTGCCGGCCGCGTAGCACTCACCCCGGTTGGGGCAGCGGCCCTCCTCGCAGATCGTGTGCAGCCGCTGCTGCTTCACCACCGCCTGCACCCCGGCCAGGTCGCTGGCGTTGCCGATCGGCGTGCGGATCCACGCCGGCAGCCGTTCGGCGGGGGGGATGGCGCTGTAGCGGCTGCGGCTGGTGGTCATCGCGGCGGATCGGGCAGGAGCGGGTGGGGGCTGGGCGGCATCACTCCATCGGCCGGCGGCCCTCCAGGGCCCGCGCCAGCGTGACCTCATCGGCATATTCCAGTTCGCTGCCCACCGGCAGGCCGTAGGCGATGCGGCTCACCCGCGTGAACGGCCGCAGCAGCCTGGCCAGGTAGAGGCTGGTGGTGTCGCCCTCGACGCTGGGGGTCAGCGCCAGGATCACCTCACCGATGCCATCGCGATCCACCCGTTCCACCAGCGGCTGGATCTGCAGCAGCTCCGGCCCCACCCCATCCATCGGTGAGATCAGGCCGCCCAGCACGTGATACGTGCCCTTGAACTCACGGGTGCGCTCCAGGGCCAGCAGGTCGCGCGAATCGGCCACCACGCACAGCACGCCGGTGTGGCGCGCTTCATTGCGGCAGATCTCACAGACCGGTTCGGCCGAGAGGTGGAAGCAGCGCTGGCATTGGCCCACCTGGCTGCGGGCCGCCAGCAGCGCATCGGCGAAGGCCTGGATCTGCTCGCTCGGCTGGCGCAGCAGGTGCAGCGCCAGCCGCTGCGCCGTGCGCGGGCCGATGCCGGGCAGCCGCTCGAACTGATCGATCAGCCGGGCCAGGGGGCGGGTGAAACCGCTCAGGATGCGCGCTGCAGCTGGCCGGAATCTAGGGGCGTCGCCGGGTGTGGCTGCGAGACGGGAGAATGCCCGCAGCCCGCCCCTGATCGCGATGCCCCGCCCCGCCATCGGCTCCGCCCTGCGTCGCCTGCTGCCGTTGCTGCTCGCCGGGGTGCTCGCCCTGGCCGTGAGCGCCTGCAGCGCCGCCGCCGCCGGCCTCCAGTCCTTCCAGAGCCCCGATGGCCGCTTCGCGTTCCTCTATCCCACCGGCTGGACGCGGGTGCAGGTGACCGATGGCCCCCAGGTGGTGTTTCACGACCTGATCAACTCCGATGAAACCCTCAGCCTGGTGGTGTCGGACGTGAACAGCACCAACAGCCTCGACAACCTCGGCAGCGCCGTGGCCGTGGGTGAGAAGCTGCGCCGCGTCGTGATCGCCCCCGAGGGCAGTGGCCGCGATGCCGAACTGGTGGAAGCCGTGGAGCGCGAGGACGGCGGCCGCACCTTCTACGACCTCGAATACGCCGTGCACCTCAGCGACCGCGAGCGCCACGAACTGGCGACCGTGGTAGTGGATCGCGGCCGCCTCTACACCTTCGCCGCCAGCACCAACGAGGTGCGCTGGCCGAAGGTGAAGGTGCTGTTCCATCAGGTGATCCGCTCCTTCACCCTGCAGATCTGATGGCCGGCCCCGCCCCCGGCGTGCTGATCGTCGGGGGCGGCCTGGCTGGGGCGCTGCTGGCCCTGGAGCTGCGCCGGCGCGGTGTTGCCGTGACCGTGCTCGAGGCCTCCCCCGGCCCCGCTGCCCCCTCCGCCACGGCCTGGAGTTATGGCGTGATCCCGGGCTTGCCCCTGGCGCCCACACCCCTGGCCCGCGCCGCCGCCGCTTCCGCCGCCCGCTGGCGCCAGCTGCAGCGCCGCCATGGCGATCTCGGCTGGCAGCCCGTGCGCGCCCGCCTGCTCGGCGGCGCCGCCGAGCAGGCGCTGCTGGCCCGCCTGCGGCTGCTGCCCCTCTCGCAGGTGGATCCGGGCGTGCTGCTGGCGCGCCTGCCGGAGCTGCTGGCCGCCGCCGGGGTGCGCTGGCTGCAGGGCCGGGCCATGGGCCTTGAGCCCCTGGCGGCCGCCGCCGGCTGGCGGGTGTTGCGGGAGGGCGGTGAACCGCTGCAGGCCGATCAGCTGGTGCTGGCCGCCGGTGCCGGTTGCCGCCGCCTCTGGCCCGCCCTGCCGGCGGCGCTGCAGTGCAGCTGGGCCGGTGTGCTGGAGCTGCCCCCGCCCGGCGGGGCCGCCGCCACCGGGCTGCTGCTGCCCGGGCGGTTCGCGCGCCTGGCGCTCGAGCGCCGCTCCGCCCTGCTCAGCGAACCCGCCTGGGTGGTGGATGCGGGCCTTGTGCCCCGCCGCTCCGGCCTGCTGGTGGGCCAGCTCAGCTGGATCGCACCGGCCTGCGCGGATCGCCGCGACGGCACCACCGCGCCTGAGCCTGCGCCTGAGCCCCGGCAGGCCGAGGCCTGGCTGCGGCAGGCCATCGCAGCCGGCGATCCCCGCCTGGCGCGCTGCCTGCAGCTGGGGCCCGCCCGCTACCGCCAGGTGCCGGTGGCCTTCAGCCGCGATGGCCTGCCGTGGGCGGCGCCGCTGGCGGGGGCGCCGGGCCTGTGGCTGTTCAGCGGCTTCAGCGGCGGTTTCGCCCAGGTGCCCCTGCTGGCGCCGCTGCTGGCCGCGGCGATCACGGCCGAGCGGCAGGGGCCGGGGCCGGCGACCCGGGAGCTGCAGCGTCTGGGGGTGTGGCCAGCAGCAGCTGGGGCGTGAGCGCGGCGCCCGGATCGCGGGGCACCGGCAGCAGCTCCCGCAGCAGCTGCGCGTAGCTGATGTTCACCGCTGTGGTGGCATTGAGCCGCTGCACCAGGCTGCCGATCAGCCGTTCCTGGGTGATCGAGAGGTCCACCTCGCTGGAGAGGCCCGTCTGGTAGCGCAGGCGCACATCACGGAATGCCTCCAGGCTGGCGCTGACGCCACGCCGCGCCGCCGCCAGCTTCGCCAGGCTCGCCTCGTGGTTGAAGAAGGCGCTCTCCAGCCGCAGGCGGATCGCATCGCGCTGGGCGGCGAACTCCTGGGCCGTGGCCTCGGCCCGCAGCGCCAGGGCCCTGGCCTCGCCGGCCGTGCTGCCCGCATCGAACAGCAGCCAGCGCAGGCTCAGCCCCACCGACCAGTCGTAGCCGCTGGCGTTCTGCACCGGCAGCACCGTGGTGCCGCAGCAGCCGCCGTTGCGGGGGGTGACGTTGTACGTCGTGCTGTTGCTGCCGCCGCCGCCCGCCTCGGCGAACAGCGACAGCTTCGGCAGCAGGCCGGCGGCCGTGGCATCGCGCTGGCGCGCCAGCGCCTCCCGCGCCGCCAGCAGCGCCTCCAGTTCGGGATTGCCGCGATACGCCGCCAGCAGGCTGGCCTCCAGGTCGAGCGGCCAGCGCGGCATCGGCGTGATCGGATCGGCGGCGCTCGGCGTGAGCTGCGGCGGCAGGTTCAGCAGCACCGCCAGGCGGCGGCGGGCGATGGCCCGATCCGCCATCGCCTGGATCAGGGCCTCCTGATCACTGGCCTCGATCGCCTGCCGCCGCAGCACATCCAGCCGCGGCACCAGCCCGGCGATCTTGAGGTCGAGCGCATCGCGCAGGATCACCAGATCGTTGCGCACCGCCGCATCCTGGATGCGCACGTTCTGATCGGCCTGCTGCAGCTGGTAGTAGGCCTCGCTCACCTGCAGCTGCAGCAGGCGCAGCTGGTTGGCGTAGCGGTTGCGGGCGGCGTTCAGCCGCGCCCGCGCCGCCTGCACGGTCGGGGTGCGGGCGAAGTCGATCAGGGCGTAATCGAGCTGCAGGCCGGCGAAGCCCTCCGTGGTGAAACCGTTGAAGGAGGCCCCGCCGCCATTCGGCACGTAGAAGGGCCCGTCCACCGCCTGGCCATTGGCGGCCCGCAGGCCGTTGGCATTGAAGTTGGGGCCGAAGCCCGTCACGCTGCCGGCCGGGGCGTTGAGGTTGTTGCTACTCTGGTTGCCGCTGCCGTTGGCCACGGCGCTGATCCGCGGCCACCAGCTGCCCAGGCTGGCCTGCAGCTCCGCCAGGGCCGCCGCCACCTGCAGCCGCTGGGCCTGCAGCGTGGCGCTGCCGGCGAACGCGATCGCCAGGGCCTGCTCCAGGCTGATCGCTCGGATCCCGGCCGCGCCCTGGTTCAGATCGGCTGCGGCCGGCAGGCTCAGCGGCGCCGGGGCGACGGCCGCGCCAGCGGGCAGCGGGCCGCTGGCGGCCGCATTCGGCGCCTGCAGGCTGGCGGGCAGGGGCGTCGCCGGCAGCAGTTCCGGCTGGCGGGTGCGGGCGCCGGGGCCGGGTTCCGGTGGGATCAGGGCATCGAGGGCACGCAGCTGCTGATCCAGCTGCCGCCAGCTGCGCTCCAGCGTGGCGGTGCTGGCCCCCGGCGCGCCCAGCCCGCGCGCTGCCGGCTGGGCCAGCAGCGGGCCGCCCTGCAACACCAGCAGCAGCGGGGTGATCAGCCAGCTGGGGCGGCCTCGACGCTGCACGCGCAACCTGGGAGTGGCTGAAGTGGGCTGCAGTCTGCCCTGATCTGGCCAAGATGGGTCGGCCCGTGCATGCTGGCGGCCATGAACGAGGCCCCACCGCTGCCCTCCAGCCCCGGCCCCGTCGAGCGGGTGCGCCGCCGCTGGGCCGGCCTGAGCGATCACGGCCAGGTGGGGGTCTGCCTGGCGGGCATGGGCGGCCTGATCGGCCTGTGGGCGCTGTTCTGGCCCGTGCCCACCGAGGTGATCGGTTCCGGCGTGCTGATCTATCCGGAGAATGCCGGTGTGCTCAACGCCCGCGCCGCCGGCCAGGTGCAGAGCGTGGCGGTGCGCACGGGGCAGCCGGTGCGCAAGGGCCAGGTGCTGATGACCCTCTATCTGCCCGTGCTGGCGAAGCAGCTGCAGCAGCAGCGCGGCAACCTGGCCCAGCTGGAGCGCATCAACCGCGATCTCGACGTGCGCGATCGTCTGCGCCTCGCCACCGAGAAGCTGGCGGTTGACACCGCCCTGGCCAAGCTCGACGACGACAGCGTGCGCTACCGCGCCCTGCAGGCCACCTACGCCAGCAAGCTGCGCAACCTCGAATGGCTCAGCCGCCGCGAGGTGGTGGCGCCCCTCTCCACCGAGGTGGTCTCGGCCGAGCAGGGGCTCACCAACACCTCCGTGAACCTTGATGGCGTGCGCATCGATCGCCGCAAGGTGCAGACCGCCTACGAACAGGTGAAGCTCCAGATCGAGACCCAGGCCCTGCAGCGCCGCTACCAGATCGGCGACCTGCGCCGTCAGATCCGCGTCACCGAAGCCCGCATCGCCTACGACGGCCAGGTGGTGGCCGAGCGCGATGGCCGCGTGCTCGACCTGCAGGTGATCGCCGGCCAGACCGTGGCCCACGGCCAGCGGCTCGGCACGATCGGTCGTGCCGCCCGGCCCGCCCCCGGCGATGGCCCCCTCCGGGCGGTGGCCTACTTCGCCCCCGCCGATGCCCGCCGCCTGCCGCCCGGCCTGCCGGTGGAGGTGGTGCCCCTCTGGAACCAGCGCGGTCGCTTCGGGGGCATCGTCGGCCGCGTCAGCCAGGTGCTCAGCCTTCCCGCCACCGAGGAGGACGTCTCCACCACCACCGGCAACCCCCAGCTGGCGCGCGAGCTCACCAAGAACGGCCCGGTGATGCGCGCCGAGATCGCCCTCGCCCGCGATCCCCGCAGCCTCGATGGCTACCGCTGGACCCTCTCCGGCGGCAGCGGGGTGTTCCCCGTGCGCGAGGGCCTCACGGTCGAGAGCCATGCCTATGTGGAATGGCGCAGTCCGCTCAGCTATGCCCTGCCCGGGCTGCGGGCGCTCACCGGCGGCTACCGCAGCCTCGGCATCGACCGGCGCTGGAATCAGCCCGACCTTCGCCAGCCCGGCACCCTGCCCTGATGTCCTTCAAGCGTCCGTTGATCCGCAACCCGCTGCTGCGCCAGGAGCTACCCTGGCTGGTGGCCGAGGTGGTGCTGCTGCTGATCCTCTGCAATGCCAACCCGCCGGAGCTGTGGTTCTGGCTGGTGGTGCTGCTGGTTCTGCTCGGCTACCGGATCGAGCGCTGGTGGTCGTCGCGGCCGCAGGGCTGAGGCTCAGCTCCCCACGATGGCGGCCCACTGGCGCTCGCCATCGCTGATCGCCTGCAGGGCCTGCCGGCAGAGCACCAGCCGCGCCGCGATCCGCTCCAGCCGCTCCAGGGAGGCGGCATTGGCGGCGGCATCGTTGAGCTCGTGGGTGAGCTCCAGCCAGGTGAGTGGTGGCTGCAGCGGTGGCTGCGGTGGCCGGGGCAGGCGCCGACGCCGTGGTCCCGGCTCCAGATGCTGCCGCCAGAGCTCCAGCCGCTCCACCAGCTGCAGCAGCAGTTCCGCCTCAGCCTTGTGCAGCTGCTCCACCAGGGCCGCGTCAAGCGTGGCCGGTGGGCTGTGGCGCGCCATGCCGCCGATGCTGGTGATCAGCCGTGAGGCCACGTCGTCGAGGTTGAGCATCAGCCGGTAGGCCGGATGGCGCTGGGGATTGCTGCCCAGCTCGCCCGCCAGGCTGGGGCGCTGGCGCCGCAGCGCCAGCAGCTGCAGGCGCAGCTCGCGGATCCGGGGCAGGGGCCGCGGCCCGGACTCCGAGGCCGGCTCCCTGGCGAGGCCTGGCTGCAGCTGCTCCGCCAGGGCCCGCAGACTCTGCTGCAGCTGGCGCAGCAGCTGCGCGTAGCTGCTCAGGGCCGTGGCCAGGGCGCGGCTCGGCCAGAACAGCTGCAGGCTGAGCAGGGCGATCAGGATGCCGAGAGCCGTCCAGAACAGGCGCAGGGCGATCCAGCTGCCCAGCTGCTGGTCGTGCACCACCCAGCCCATCACGACGATGATGCCGCCCACCTTGTAGCCCACCTGCAGCCCTAGCCAGCTGCCCAGCCCCCGCAGCACCGCCAGGGTGATGGCGATCGCCAGCGGAAACGGCAGCCCCTGCAGCCCGTGGAAACCGATCAGCAGCACCAGCGAGCCGAGCACGCTGCCCAGCAGCCGCTGGCGGCCCAGCTCCAGCGAGCCGCCGTAGGTGCCGGTGCACACCGCCAGCACCGCCAGGGGCATGTACATCCCGAACGGCACGCCGCTCAGGCTGGCGAAGCCATTGGCCAGTCCCGCCGTCACGGCCAGGCGCAGCTCGGCGCGGCTCATCAGCATGGCGGCAGGCTCCGGCCGATCGCCCCGAGGCTGGCGTGCAGCGGCCGCTGCTCCTCCGCCAGGGCCAGCAGCGGCAGCAGCGGCAGCCCGCGCGCCTGGGCCAGATCACGCCAGGCGGCTGGTTCCCGCGCCGGGGTCGGCTGGGTTTCCCCCGCCAGCTGGCGGCTCAGGGCGCGGATGGCGCCGGCCAAGGGCTGGCCGTCGCCGGCGAGGCCCGCCGGCAGGCCGCCCAGCAGCCGCTCCCAGGCGATCCAGTGCTGCTGCGCCTGGCGCCAGAGCGTCAGCCGCCGCTCCCAGCCGCTGGCGCGCAGGCGCCGGTGGCGCGGGCCGCTGCGCTCGCGGTTCACCAGGGTCTCGATCCGCGCCAGATCGGCCGCCAGCGGTGCCACGTTCAGCGGTGGCGGCGGCGGCGTCGACGGTGGTTGCTGCAGCCACTGCTCATAGCGCTGCAGCTGGGCCGCCAGGCAGCTGCGCAGGCGGCCATCGGCGGCCTGCAGCTCGTGGTAGCTGGTGCGCGGCCAGAACAGCAGGCCCACCGCCAGCGCCACCACGCAGCCCACCACCGTGTCGAGGGCGCGGTTGAACACGTAGCTCCAGTTCAGGGCCTCATGGCTGGGGATCATCAGGAACATCACGCTGAGCAGCCCCGCCGTGCTCAGGCTCGCCTGCCAGCCGAAGGCCCGCAGCACCGGAATCATCAGCAGCAGTGACACCAGCACCCCCTGCCAACCGCTCAGTGCCGTGTGCACCAGGAAGGTCACCAGGCCGCCCACCACCGTGCCGAGGATGCGGCCCATCGCCGCCTGCACGGTCTGGTCGTCCTGGTCGTCGACCACCATGATCACCGCCAGCAGCGGGTACCAGATGAAGGCGACCCGTTCGCTCCACACGGCGATCGCCGCCGTGATGAACACGGCCACGGCCATCTTCAGGCAGTTGCGCAGCAGCTGCGGATCCATGGGCCTGGAGCCGGGGTGGGCGCCGCCGGTTGCAACGCTCTGGCGGGAGCCTATGGCCAACGGGCCGCTCCTGCCCTAGATCGGGGCCATGGCGATGCCCCTGCAGCTCACCCCCGATCTCGAAGCGATCCTGCGCATGGGCCTGGCGGTGCTGTGCGGCACCGCCGTGGGCTGGAACCGGGCCCAGCACTTCAGCAGCCCCCAGCCGAATCGCGTGCGCGTGCATGTGCTGGTGGGGCTGAGCGCCTGCCTGATGGTGCTGGCGGCCGGCGCCGATGCCAATGCCCGCAGCCGGGCCATTCAGGGGGTGGCCACGGGCATCGGCTTCCTGGGGGCCGGCGAGATCCTGGTGGATCGCTCCGGCCGCCGCCATAACGGCACCCCCCAGGTGCATGGCCTCACCAGTGCCGCCTCGATCTGGTTCACCGCCGCCCTGGGGGTCACCGTCGCCGCCTCGACGCCGGTGCTGGCCGCAGCGGCCCTGGTGCTGGCGCTGATCGTGCTCTCGCAGCACGGCCCCAGCCATGGCAATGGGGATGGCCGTGGGGATGGTGGCCATGGCTGAGGCAGCGGACCTCTGGCGTCAGAAGCCCTGGTGGTGCCAGCCCTGGTCGATCCTGCTCACCGGCGTGGTCGTGGTGGCCGGCAGCTGGTGGTGGCTGCGGTTGTGGTGGCTGAGCCTGCCCCTGGCCGCGGCGGTGCTGGTGTGGTGGTGGCTGTTCCTGGTGCTGGTGCCTGCCGCCTATGCCCGGGCTGCTTCCGACTCCGCACCGGAGCCGGAGGCTCAGAACAGCGTGCGGTAGCGGTCGTTCTGGCCGCTGGTGCCGGCGCTGGTCGTGCTGCCATCGCGGTTGGCGCTGGGCCATTCCGCCTGCCAGTAGCTGATGCCATCGCGCATGAACGGCCGCCCCCCCAGCCGCTCGGCATCCAGCTGGGTGCCGCCCATGGCGGTGATCAGACCGCCGATCTCCATCGGCCCGAGGTCGGTCTTGAGGTCCTTGCCGGCGGCGGCCAGCAGGGCCGGCAGCCGCACCAGGCTCTCGGGCCGGGTGATCTGATCGAACAGGGCCCTGAGCAGCAGCCGCTGGCGATCGAGCCGGCCGATGTCGCCCAGTTCGTCGTGGCGGAAGCGCAGGAAGCCCTCGATGTCGTTGCCGCGCAGCACCTGCCGCCCCGGCTGCAGATCGATGTGCAGGCCCTGGGTGTTGTCGTGATACACCATGCGCTTGGGCACGGTGACCTCCAGGCCGCCGAGGGCATCGCCGAGCCGGCGGATCACCGACAGGTTCACCAGGATGTGGTGCTGCACGGGCCGGCCGAGGTGGCGCGTGAGCTCGCTCTTGACGGCCTCGGGGCCGCCCATGGCGTAGAGGGCATTCGCCTTGAGCGGGCCGAAGCGGCTGGAGTCGATGTAGGTGTCGCGAGGTACCTGCGTCAGCCTGGTGACGCCGTTCTGCACGCGCAGCGTGTACATCACGTCGGTGTTGCCGCCGCCCACATCGGTGCCGAGGATCACCACCTCGCGATCACCCAGGCCCGTCCAGGCGCTGAACGGGTTCTGCATCCGCCGCTCGGGGCCGAGCATCTGACCGGCCAGCAGATGGCTCACGGGTGCCGCCAGCAGCAGGCCACCGGCCAGGCCGCAGCCGATCGCCAGCAGCATCGGCCTGGCTTCTCCGCGCCGGCGGCGCTGCGCTGGCGCGGTCGGCTGCTGCAGGGCTGGACTCTTCATTCTCACAACTTATTTCACCACCCTTGACCCGGAGTGTTCAGGCGGACTATGCGGCGGTCAGTTTCCGGGCTGGTCTCGCGGGCGCTCCGCCGGCCACCGCCTGCTGCAAGCGGCGCCCGCTTCAGAGGCTCAGCGCCTCATCGCGGCGCAGGCCGGCCTGCACCCGCCACAGGTTCACGTAGGCCCCACCGGCGGCGATCAGCTGCTCATGGCTGCCGCTCTCCACGATCCGCCCCTGATCCATCACCACGATCCGATCGGCGTGGCGCACGGTGGAGAGCCGGTGGGCGATCACCAGGGTGGTGCGATCGGCAGTGATCAGATCCAGCGAGGCCTGGATCGCGGCCTCGGTTTCGTTGTCCACCGCCGCAGTGGCCTCATCGAGGATCAGCACCGGCGGGTTCTTGAGGATGGCGCGGGCCAGGGCGATGCGCTGGCGCTGGCCGCCGGAGAGCCGCTGGCCCCGCTCGCCCACCACCGTGGCGTAGCCCTGCGGCAGGGCCTCGATGAAGGCGGCCGCCTCCGCCAGCTCCGCCGCCCGGGCGATCTCGTCTGCTGAGGCCGCGAAGCTGCCGTAGGCGATGTTCTCGGCCACCGTGCCGTGGAACAGGAACACCTCCTGGCTCACCAGGCCGATCGCCCGTCGCAGATCCGCCAGCTGCAGCATCTCGATCGGCTGGCCATCGAGGCTGATCGTGCCGCCCTGCAGCGCGTAGAGCCGCAGCAGCAGCTTCACCAGCGTGCTCTTGCCCGAGCCGGTGGCGCCGACGATGCCGATCGTGCTCCCCGCTGGGACCTCCAGGTCGAAGCCCTGCAGCAAGGGCTCCCGGCCGTGGTAGGCGAAGTCCACTCCGCGGAAGCGGATCGCCCCGCGCACGGCGCCGACCGGCAGCGCCCGCCCGCCGCCGGCGATGGCGATCGGGGTGTCGAGCAGATCCAGCACCCGCTGGGTGGAGGCCATCGCCCGCTGGTAGTCGTCGAGGGTGCGGCCGAGGCTGGTGAGCGGCCACAGCAGCCGCTGGGTGATGAACACCAGGAAGGAGTAGGAGCCGATCGCGATCTCGCCGCGCCAGGCCTGCAGGCCGCCGATCACCAGGATCGCCAGGAAGGCGAACAGGATCGCGAAGCGGATCAGGGGGATGAAGGCAGCCGAGACGCGGATCGCACGCCGGTTGCTCTGGCGGTAGGCCTCACTGGCGCGCCGCAACCGTTCGGTTTCCCAGGTTTCGGTGGCGTAGGCCTTGATCGTGAGCATGCCGCCGAGGTTGTTGGCCAGCTGGCTGGCTACGTCGCCGGCCCGCTCGCGCACCTCCCGGTAGCGCGGCTGCAGACGCTGCTGGAAGCTGAGCGAGCCCCAGAGGATCACCGGGATCGGCAGGAACGACACCCCGGCCACCCCCGGCGAGAGCCACACCATGGCGCCGCCCACCGCCAGTACCGTGGTGATCAGCTGCAGCAGCTCGTTGGCGCCGTGATCGAGGAAGCGCTCGAGCTGGTTGATGTCGTCGTTGAGGATCGCCAGCAGGCGGCCGCTGGAGCTGGCCTCGAAGAAGCCGAGCTCCAGGCGCTGCAGGTGATCCCAGGCCTGGATGCGCAGCTCGTGCTGCACGGTCTGGGCCAGGTTGCGCCAGAGCAGGGCGTAGAGGTATTCGAACAGCGATTCGGCGCTCCAGATCAGGAACGACAGCAGCGCCAGCACCCCGAGCTGGGCCGGCACGCTGCGGGCGCCGAAGGCGGCCAGCCAGGCGTTGTCCTGGCGCACCACCACATCCACCGCCAGGCCGATCAGCACTGGCGGGGCCAGGTCGAACAGCTTGTTGAGCACCGAGCAGATGGCCGCCAGCCAGACCAGGCGGCGATGGGGGCGCAGGCTGCGCAGCAGGCGCCGCAGCGGGGCGGATGCCGGGGGGGAGGTGGCTGTCATGGCAGCCATTCAACGGCGCGGCGCCCAGGCCGGACTGTGAAGCTGTTACCGCTGCAGCAGCGCACCGCCTGCAGGCGCGGTAAACCGGTGGTGTCTCCAAACGGAGGTCCCATGACGCGTTCGAGATCGTTTCACCGCTTCCACCGCTGGACGGCCAAGTTGCGCAGGCGGGCCCTGCGCCAGGCCCTGCCCGAACCCCGTGAAGGCGAACTGCAGGCCAGCTGCCCGGCCACCGAGGTGCGCCGCCGCGAATGGCAGCGCGATCAGCTGCACGATCTGGTGGAGGTCGAGGATCTGAGGCTCGCCGGCTGACCCCCCGGCAATGGGCGAGCAGGCCCATTGCCTGGCCGTGAAGGCCATCCGCACCCAGCCCATTTGTGCAAAGAACCCCGGTGGCACCTCGAACTGGAGGTTTCACCGGGGTTTTGCGTCGGCGTCGATGGCCGGGCGTGAGATTTGGCCGAGCGCGATGGGGAGGGGGGAGATCACCTCCCCCGCAGGCCATCACCAGCGGTTGCCGCCGCCGCCGCCGCCGTAACCGCCGCCACCGCCGTAGCCGCCGTCGCCGTAGCCGCCGCGGTCACCGCCACCGCCATAGCCACCACGGCCGCCGCCGCCACCGCCGTAGCCGCCGCGGCCACCGCCGCCGCCGCCGCCGTAGCCGCCGCGACCGCCGCCGCCGCCGCCACCACCGGCTTCACGGGGGGTGGCCTTGTTGACGCGGATCATGCGACCCATCCACTCCACGTTCTGGAGGTCGTCGATGGCCTTCTGCTCATCGGCGTCGTTCGCCATCTCCACGAAGGCGAAACCGCGCTTGCGGCCGGTCTCCCGGTCGAGGGGGAGGCTGCACTTGCTGACTTCGCCGTACTGGCTGAAGAGATCCAGCAGATCCTCCTGTTCAGCTTGGAACGAGAGGTTGCCGACGTAAATGGTCATTCCTTCAACGGAACCTGGACACTGATTCGTGGATGCTGCGGTTCCGGTTGGAGGCCGTGAGCCCTGGAATCACGCTCACCCTACAGGGCGACGGGGCGGCCCAGGCCGTTGCGGCGTCGATGCCGTTGTCGCGGTTCATCGCCGCCGCCGGCCGCCCCACGCGTAACGACCCTTGAAGCAACAACGAAGCGAAGCGGAAGAACCCCTCTGATCCCCGCCTAAGGTCCCATTGTCAGCAAACGCACATCCGTTACCGAGGGTTCCCGATGACGGCACCTGTTCCCTGGAGCCTGGCCTGGAGCCAGGACGGCGAGCTGGCTCCCCAGGACCGGTTCGATCTGTTGCAGAGCCTGGTGGCCTGTGAATGCGAGAGCGTTCAGCCTGGTCTGGTGGTGGCCATTGAACGGCTCAGCCTGGAGCAGGTGAGCGTGCTGGCCACCGGCAGCCTCAGCGAGGGCCTGACCGGGCTGTGCGCCTGAACCAGATCAGGCGCGGGCGCGGCTGATCTGCAGTTCGCGATTCATCACCTTCAGCCGCCGCAGGCCCTGGAACACCTCCTCGGGCATGCCCTTGGGCAGGTCCACCAGGCTGTGGGCATCGAAGATCTGGATGCGGCCGATGCTGCGGCCGTTCAGGCCGGCCTCATTGGCGATCGCGCCGACGATGTTGCCCGGCTTGACGCGGTCGCGCCAGCCCACTTCGATGCGGTAGCGGTCCATGTGGGCCTCCGGCGGGCCGGCCTCCTCCCGGGGGCCGCGGCGGGGGCCGCGCTCACCACCCCGCTCGCCACCGCGATCAGCGAAGCGGTCGCGGTCCCGCCCGTCACGGCGGCCGTCGCGGGCACCGGGCTGCTGGCGCAGCCAGCTCTCATCGCCGTGCACCAGCAGGGGCTGCTCGCCCACTGCCAGCTGCAGGGCGGCGAGGGCCAGCTGATCGGCGCTGACGCCGGCTTCCTGGCCGACGCGCTGCAGGATTTCGGACAGCAGCGCCCGCTCCTCGTCGCGCTGCTCCTCGCCTGGGGTGTGCTCAAGCGCCTCGGTGAGCCGCTGGCGCAGCCGATCGAGCCGGTTCTGGTTGATCGTGGCGTTGCTGGGGATCTCCATCGGTTCGATGGGACGCCCCACGGCCCGCTCCAGTCCCCCCAGGAAGCGGCGCTCCCGCGGCGTGATGAACAGGATCGCGTCGCCGCTGCGGCCGGCACGGCCGGTGCGGCCGATCCGGTGCACATAGGCCTCGGAATCGAAGGGGATGTCGTAGTTCACCACCAGGGTGATGCGGTCCACGTCGAGGCCGCGGGCGGCCACGTCGGTGGCCACCAGCACATCCACCGTGCCGTTCTTGAGGCGCTCGATCGTGCGCTCGCGCTGGTTCTGGGCCACGTCGCCGTTGAGCACGGCCACGTCGTAGCCCTTGGCCTCCAGGGCTTCCGCCACGGTGACGGTGATCGCCTTGGTGCGGGCGAAGATGATCACCCCCTCCTTGGTTTCGGCCTCGAGCACGCGGCTCAGGGCCTCCAGCTTCTGGGGACCGTTGACGGTGATGAAGCGCTGACGGATGCGGCTGGCGTCCGATCCCTTGGTGCGGATCGTGATCTCGGCCGGTTCGTTCAGGTACTGGTGTGAGATGCGGCGGATCTCGGCGGGCATCGTCGCCGAGAACAGCACCACCTGGCGCTGCTCGGGCAGCTGGCCCAGCACCCACTCCACGTCGTCGATGAAGCCCATGCGCAGCATCTCGTCGGCCTCATCCAGCACCAGGCTGCGCAGGCCGGAGAGGTCCAGGGTGCCCTGGCGCATGTGGTCCATCACACGGCCGGGGGTCCCCACCACGATCTGGACGCCCCGCCGCAGGCGGGCGATCTGATCGCGGAAGTCGGCGCCGCCATAGATCGGCAGCACCCGCACCTGCGGCATCTTGGCCGCGTAGCTGTTGAAGGCATCGGCCACCTGAATGGCCAGTTCCCGGGTGGGGGTGAGCACCAGCACCTGGGGGGTGCGCTGGTTGGGATCGAGGCCCGCCAGCAGCGGCAGCGCGAAGGCGGCGGTTTTGCCGGTGCCGGTCTGGGCCTGGCCCACCAGGTCGCGGCCCAGCAGCAGTTCGGGGATCGCCGCCTTCTGGATCGGCGAGGGCTCGAGGTAGCCGATCGATGCCAGGGCTTCCAGCAGCTCCGGTGCGAAGCCGAAGGCCGCGAAGCCGCTGTCGCTCGCCCCGCCGATCACGGTGGTGCTCACGGCGTTGTCATCGCTCGCCTGCAGGTCTGCATCCAGTGCGCTCAGATCGACGGCGCAACCGCCTTCGGCTTCAGCCGTGATGGAGGCATCGCGCTCGGCCGTCTTCGCCGCCACATCGCTGGCTTGGAGGCTGTCCGCTTCAGGGTTGAGCACGCCAAGATCCACCGAGCTGGTGAGGCTCTCAACAGAGGTATTGGTCACAGAAAGGTCTGGGCCTGGTGATCCTTCGTCGCAGGCCGGCAGACACCCGTTGAATAACTGCCTTGCCCTACACAAAGGGTGAGCTCACATCTTAACACTCGCTTCGGATCGCCCCGGCGGCTTGCCCTGTGCCTGTGGCTTGGCTTCGCAGCGCCGGTAGTCGTCCGCCAGCCGTTCGATGTCGTCCTCGCTGAGCAGTGCGCCCCGCTGCACCTCGACGATCAGCAGGTCCTCGCCACCGGCGCTGGCCCGGTGCACCGCGCCACAGGGCACCAGCAGGGTGGTGCCGGGCCCGGCCGTCAGGCTGGCGCCGTCGCAGTGCAGTTCGCCGCAGCCCGCCACCACCACCCAGTGCTCCAGCCGGTGCCGGTGGCGCTGCAGGCTGATGCGCTGGCCGGCTCGGATGCAGAGCCGCTTCACCAGGTAGCCCTCACCGCTGGCGAGGGTCTCGAACCAGCCCCACGGTCGCTCGCAGATCGCTGCGGCCGCCCTGGCGTGGTCCGTGGTCTGAGTCGTGATCTCAGGAGCGATGTCGGAAGTGATGTCAGCTGTGGCTTCGCCCATTGCCGCGCCGCCGCTCCATTGCTGCGAACCCTAGGGGGCTGAACCGTTTTCAGCCACGGCCGGCGTGATCAGCAGGGCCCGCTGTCGCGCCCGGGTCAGGCCCGTGTAGATCAGACGCGCATCGCTCTGGCGGCTGTCGGGCAGCAGCAGCAGGACCTCGGTGTACTGGCTCCCCTGCGCCTTGTGCACCGTCAGGGCCAGCGCCGGTTCCGCGCCCGCCAGCCGCGCCGGATGCAGCAGCCGGCCGCCGCTGAACAGCACCTGCCGCTCCTCACTGCGGCCCACCACCACGCCGATGTCGCCATTGGCCAGCCCCTGCTCCGGCAGGTTGCGGCGGTTCAGCACCGGCGTGCCCAGGGGCCAGCGCTGCACCGGCCCCCGCGCCGCATCCCCGAGCAGCGCCCGGTGCAGCCCCTCCACACCCCAGGGGCCGCGGCGGATCGGCGTCAGCAGGATCAGCTGCTCCAGCTCTGCCAGCACCGCAGCCATCGCTGCGGTCGGCTCCTCGGCTCCCGCCTCTGGTTCCGGGCCAGCCGGTATCGTCCCGATCCGGCGCGCCAGCTCCGCCAGCCGTTGCCGGTGCTCCTGGAGCCGTGCCAGCACGGTTGCGGGGGGGCGGCCGCCCGCTGCCAGATGCCAGCTCACATTGGCCCCGGCCGGCAGGGCCGCCAGGACTGGCTCTAGCTCCATCAGCAGCGCAGGTCCGCGGCCGCTGCTCTGGCGCAGCCGGGCCGCGAGCTCGGCGATGGCGCCGTCGTTGCGGTAGGTGGTGCGCAGCTCCACCGCCGCCGGCCCCAGGGCAGCCAGCGCCTCCGGTCGGCAGAGCTCGAGCAGCACCGCCCCCGGTCCCACCGGTGGCAGCTGGCCCGGATCGCCCACCAGCAGCAGCTGAGCCTGCTCCGGCAGGGCCTCCAGCAGCGCCGTCATCAGCGGCAGATCCACCATCGACACTTCATCCACGACCAGCAGATCCAGTTCCAGGGGCCGGCGAGCGCCGCGGCGGAAGCCATCGCCATCGCCGCGTGCCTCCAGCAGGCGATGCAGCGTGGAGCAGGGCAGGCCTGCCAGCCGCTCCGCCAGCTCAGGCTCCAGGGCGGCGGCACCGGTGGCCACCGCTTCGCTGAGGCGGCCCGACGCCTTGCCGGTGGGGGCGCTCAGCTGCAGTCGCAGCCCGGGCTGTAACCGCAGGGCGGCGGCCAGCATCTGCACCACGGTGGAGGTCTTGCCGGTGCCTGGCCCACCGCTCAGCAGCACCAGCCGCTGATTCAGCAGGGCGCTCACCGCCCGGCATTGCTGGGGGTCGAGGCCGTCGGCGGCGGCCCGCTGGCACGCGGCGCCCAGGATTGCGGCCGTGATCGCGGGCCGCTGAGCCGTCTGGCCGCGGACGATCAGAGCGTCGCGGCAGCGGCGGAGCTGTTGGTGCCAGCGGCGCCAGCGCAGCCAGCGCCCGTCCTGCACCAGGGGCGCTTCGGGCTGCAGCGCCAGGGCGTCGGCCTGAACCAGCCAGCCGCAGCGCTCCAGGATCTCCAGATGCTGAGCCGGCCAGGTGAGCTCCGGCTCGAGTCCGGCGGGAGGCGGACCCTCCAGATCCAGGGCCAGCTCCCCCTGCTCCAGGGCCGCCGCCAGGGCCGTGATCAATGGTCCCGCCGCCGCCAGGGCATCCGGCTCCGCCGGCAGCAGCCGGCTCAGGCTGTCGAGCAGGGCCGCTGCGAGCGCGCTCATGGCTGCCCCTCCCGCAGCAGTGCATCCAGGGCCAGCAGCCGTGCCAGGGGCGGCTGCTCCACCAGCACCCCGGGCACACCGCCGCCGCCTCTGGCGGCCTCGCCGGCGACGGAACCGGGCACACCGCGCACGAAGACGTAGGCGTAGCCGCCCAGATCCCGCTCCGGGTCGTAGCCCGGCAGGCGCCAGCGCAGGTAGCGGTGCAGGGCCACCAGGTAGAGGTGCGCCTGCAGGGGGTAGTGGTTGCTCAGCATCAGCGCCTCCATCGCGGCCTCGCCGTAGTCGGCCGGGCCGCAGGCGATCACGGTGCCGCTGCTGTCCCGTCGCCCCAGCCAGTTGCTCTTCCAGTCGGCCACCCACCAGCGCCCTCCGCTGCGGAACACCAGATCGATCGAGCCGGTGAGGAAGCCGCGGCTGGCCACGTTCAGCCCCTGCAGCTGCCGGCCGTAGGCCGCGCCGAACCGCCCCTGCGGATGGCGCTCGAACACCGCCGCTAGGCCGCTGCCGCGCACCACCCGCCCGGTCTGCACCGCCAGGGGCAGATCGAAGTTCAGCTCATTGAGCCAGCTGCCCGGCTCCAGGTCCGCCAGTCGCCCATCCCCCAGGGCGCCGCCGAGGGGGCTGCACACGAGCTGCCGCATCCCCGTGATCACGGTGTCCACCAGCTTCGTCTCCATCGCGGCCCGCTCCAGCTCCCGCAGCACCAGGTCGCGGATGCCGGCCGGTTCCTCAGCGGCGGCCAGCGCGGGGTAGTCGATCTGCTCCAGCATCCGGTGCAGGGCCTCGCCGGGGCCGGCGCCACGGGGGAAGTGGGCCAGCGGCCCCAGGGCCGGCCAGTCCGCAGCCGGCGCCGGCAGGTCGGTGAGCAGCTGGCTGTCGTCGCCGTCGCGGCTGAGGGCGTCGCTGTCGCGGCCGTCATCGCTGGCCTCGGGCGGCAGCGGTGTGCCGGCATGGGCCCAGGCGGAGTAGCTGGCCCGACCCCAGCTGGTGTCGAGCGCGCGCCCGGGGATCGGGCCCAGTTCGAGGGCGCCGTCGGGGACGGGCGCCTGCCAGCGCCGCGCCGGGGTCGGCGGCGGGGCCAGCTGCTGCAGTGGCAGCCCGTCCTGTTGCAGCCAGGCGCTGAGCGGATTGCCGGCTTCGGCGGCCTCCTCGCCGGGCCAGCCGAGCACCAGCAGGTGGCGGGCGCGGGTGCAGGCCACGTAGGCGCGCCGCTCCGCCTCCTGCTGCTCCGCCTGCTGGTGTTGCTGGGCCGCGGCCCGGCCCACCCCCCAGTGGGGGCTGAGGTGCAGATCGAAGCGGGGCCGCGTGCTGCCGGGCGGTCGCCAGCGCCGGCCCACCCCTTCGCTGCCGGCCCGCGCCTGGCGCGCACCGCGCCAGAGGTAGGGGCAGATCACCACCGGATATTCCAGGCCCTTGCTGCGGTGCACCGTCACCACGGCGATCGCCGATTCGGCGGCATCGCTGCGGCAGACGTGTGCCTCGGGCAGCTCGCGCCCCTCCTGCAGCCGCAGGTTGCGCAGCCAGTCGCCCGCGGCCGCCACGCTCAGGCCCTGGCAGTGCATCTGCTCCTGCACCAGCTCCGCCGCCTGCTGCAGATCGGCCAGGGCCCGGCCGCGCAGGGCAAGGCCCGCCAGGGTGCCGCGCCCGAGCAGCTGCCCCAGCACCGCCGTGATCCCCTGGCGGGGCAGCTGCTCCGCCAGCCGCGCCAGGTCATCCGCCAGGCCATCCCAGCGCCCGGCGCTGGCCGCTGCGATCTCAGCCGCAGGCCAGGCCAGCAGTGGCGAGGCGGCCAGCAGCCGCAGGCGGCCCGGATCACCCGGGGCCGCCAGGGCATCGAGCAGCCGCTGCAGCGCTGCGGCCCCCTCGCTGGCGAACACATCGCCGCGGCTCACCAGCCGGCTCGGCAGGCCGCGCTGCTCCAGGGCCACCCGCAGGGCCTCGGCCTCGCTGTGGCGGTTCACCAGCAGGCAGAGATCGCCGGGCTGCAGGGGGCGCCCCGGCGGGGCGGCGTCTGTGTCGTCCGCTGTTCCGTGCTCCGGTTCCTGCTCCGCCACCAGGGTCAGGCCCCGCTCCAGCAGCTGCTGGCAGTGGGCCGCCACCTGCTCTTCCAGCCCCTCGGGCTCCAGAGGCAGCAGCTGCAGGGGGCGCTCGTCCGGCTCCAGGGTCAGCCGTTCGCCGCGGGCGCGGCACAGCACCCGGGGCACCTCCAGCTCCGACGTGACCAGACCGGGCGCCATCAGGGCGTTGAGGCCGGTGATCAGCCCTTCACTGGAGCGGCGGTTCTCCACCAGGCCATAGCAGCTGCCGGCCCGCTCGGCCTCGGCCGCCGCCAGCCGGTAGGTGGCCAGTTCGCCGCCGCGGAAGCGATAGATCGCCTGCTTGGGATCGCCCACCATCACCAGCAGGTGGCGGGGCGCCGCGCCGCTGAAGGCCCGCTGCAGGATCCGCCACTGGATCGGATCGGTGTCCTGGAATTCATCGATCAGGGCGGCGCGGTAGCGCTGCGCCACGGCCGCCAGCAGGGGCGTCGGCCCGGGCGGGACTCCGTCATCCCCATCGGCTTCGCCGGGGTCGAGCCCCTCCAGCAGCTGGCCGTAGCTCATCTCACCGCTGCGTTCGCGCCGCCGGGCCAGCTCGGCCCGGCCCCAGTGGGCGAAATGCAGCAGCAGCAGCTCGCCGGGGCCATCCACCAGATCGGCGATCGCCGTCAGCAGCGGCTCCATGGGCAGGCGGCAGCCGATCGTGGCGCAGAGCCTGCCGATGCTGCCCGGGTGGAAGTATTTGCGCAGCTCCGGCAACGCCAGGACCGTCGCGTGGTCCGGTTCATCGTCCAGGTCATCGAGCCAGGCCTGCACCGTCGCCTGCTTGTCGGGCTTGGGTTTGATCCGGTATGGCGCAATGCTCGAGACCAGGGGCTTGGCCTCGGCGGCGATGGCGCAGAAGGCCGGCTCCAGTTCCGCTGCATCCCGCTGCCACAGCTGCACGAAGCGCTGCCAGCACCCGCTCCATAGCGCCGTCAGCTGCGTCGCCAGTGGCTGGTCGCCCACCAGCCCCGGCGGCAGGGGATCGAGCTCCAGGGCCGGGTCGCCATCGAGGGCCTGCAGCAGCCGCTCCAGTCGGGCGGGATCGAGCCGCTGCGCCAGCAGGCCCTCCAGCTGGCCGACCGGCAGGGGCAGCACCTGCTGCTGCCAGTAGTCGTGCACGATCTCAGCGCGGCGATCGGCCGCCCGCTGCTCCAGGGCCACCGCCGGCCCAAGACCCGCCTCCAGCGCCTGGCGCTGCAGGGTGCGGCGGCAGAAGCCGTGGATGGTGGTGATGTCGGCCCGATCCAGTTGCTCCAGGGCGAGCAGCAGCCGGCCCCGCAGGGCCGGATCCGGCCCCTGGGCGGCCAGCCACTCGGCCAGGGGTTGGTCGGGTTGCCGGCCCTGGGGTGCGTCCTGCTGGGCTTCGGTGGCCTCCAGCAGCAGCAGGGCCTCCTGCAGGCGGCGGGCGATGCGGTCGCGCAGTTCGGCCGCGGCGGCCTCGGTGAAGGTCACCACCAGCAGCTGCTCGATCGCCAGGGGCCGGGGGCCCTCGCTCACCAGGCGCAGCACCAGGTGGGCCAGGGCGAAGGTCTTGCCCGTGCCGGCACTGGCCTCGAGCAGCCGGATGCCCGGGCTGAGCGGCAGGGAGTTGGCTTCGAACGGTGGCAGCGTCATGGCTTCACCACCCGGTGCACGGCCAGCAGCGGCTCGTGCAGGGTCACGGCCAGCTCCTGCACGGCCGGGGTGAGCAGCTCCGCCAGCGGCAGGTCCGAACCGAAGCAGAGGGCCTGCACCGCATCGCGCCGTTCAGCGCTGCCGGTGAACCCCCCCTCCCAGCTGCTGCGGGCCTCGCGCCAGCCCTTGCCACTGCCGGGGCTGGTGAGTTCACCTTTGGCATAGGCCCAGCCGGTCTCGGGTGGCACTGGCCAACAGGCGCTGCGGTGCTGCTCACGCCAGGCGAGCAGCTGCTCCAGCACGGTGGCGGCCAGGCCCTGGTCTGGGGCCTCCAGCCGCTCCAGCACCCGCAGCTGGTGACCATCTCTCCCCACCAGGGCAGCCCCCGTTGGTGTCTCACCCGCCGCCGCCGCCAGCAGCAGCTCCAGCCAGAGCCGCAGCCGCTGGCGACTGCGCGGTTTGCCCGTATGGGCCAGCACCAGGCCGCTGCCGCGCCACGGCAGCGTGGCGCTCAGTCCCTGCCAGCTCACCGCCTGCTGCCGTGGCGGGCCCAGCAGCTCCAGGCACTGGTGCAGCGAGTCCAGCCGCTGATCGAGCTGGCGCACCTCCAGGCTGCCGGCGGCCAGGGGGGGCAGCAGGCCGCGCCCCCGCTCCAGCAGCGCCCAGTCCGGCAGGGTTTCGCCCGGTGGCAGACCATCGTCATCGAGCTGGGAGCGCAGCAGGGCCGAGCGCTGGCGCTCATCGAGCTGCAGATCCTCCAGGTCGCGCACCGGTTCGTGCCATTCCCGGGGGTGCAGGCCCAGACCCTCCAGCCAGCGGGCCTGGGGCGCCTCAAGCCAGGAGCTCAGATCACTCCAGGCCTGCTCGGCCGTGGGCGCGCTGGCGGCGTAGCTGCCCGGCTCGCGCAGGGCCAGGCCGCGTACCGGCGCCACCGGCTCCTGCTCCAGCTGGCGGCGCGCCTGCAGCAGCCGGCGATCGCAACTGGCCGCCGGCCAGGGCGGCTCACTGCGGAAGTTGCGGCGCTCCAGCGGATTGGCGGCGTGCTGACGCAGGGGCATGGGCCCCTCCAGCCGGGCCGCCAGCAGATCGAGCCACTGGCGCACGGGTGTCGAGGCCTCCATCGCCTCGCCGGTGCGTTCATCGCGGCTGCTCCAGCTCACCAGCAGGTGCTGCCGGGCCGAGAGCAGGCTCTCCAGCAGCACGTAGCGGTCCTGATCGCCGGGGGAGGGATCACCGAGGCGGCGCTGCTGCTCCAGCAGGTGGAAGCCCGGGCGCTGGCGCTGGCGGGGGAAGGCGCCGGCATCGAGCCCCAGCAGCACCACCACCCGATGCGGGATCGCCCGCATCGGCTCGAGGGCACTGATCGTGAGGGCGCCCGAGCGGTGGCCGAAGCGGCCGCTGGCTTCGCTGAGCCGCTCGTCGAGCACCTCCGCCACCACTGGCGCCTCCAGCAGCAGGGCGCTGCTGCCGGCGACCTCCCGCCAGTCCGCCAGGGCCGCCTGGATCGTCTGCAGCTCCCAGGCCCGCTCGCCGCCATCGCCGAACAGGGCGCTGAGCTGCTCGCGCAGGCCGCTCACCCAGTCGCTGACGCTGCGGGCCTGGCTGAGCCAGTGCAGGCTGTGGCGCAGCTGGCGCAGCAGGGTCAGCCAGCGGCTCTGCTGCTCCAGGCTGCCGGCCATGGCCAGGGGGGCCGTTTCAGCGGGCGCCAGCCCCGGCTCCTCCGGCAGCACCAGCCCCAGGGTGAGGCGATCGATCGCCCAGCTGAGGCTGTGAGCGGGATCGCCGCCGCGGGCGCGGCCATCGAGGCCCCAGCGGAAGCCCGCCCGCTGCAGCAGCGCCGTCAGCGCACCGGCTTCGCCGGGCTCGATGCCCTGGTGCAGCAGCAAGGGCCCGCAGCCGAGCAGGCCCTCCAGGGCCGTGGCGGTGAGCCGCTCCCCCGCCAGCCGCAGCAGGGTCAGCAGCCCCTGGCTGATGCCCGCTTCGCTCTGCTGACTGCGGTCGGTGAGCCGCCAGGGCAGGGTCACTCCCGTGGCGGCGCTGTCGCCGAAGACGGCGCCCACCAGGGGGGCAAAGGCCTCCACCTGGGGTGTCATCACCAGGATGTCGCGCGGTTGGAGGCTGTTATCGGCCGCCAGCAGCTGCAGCAGCCGGTCGCGCACGATCTGCAGCTGCCGCAGCCGGCCCGGGCAGGCGTGGAATTCCAGGGAGGTGTCGCCGGCGCACCGCGTCAGGGGGCGCGGCGAGGAGCCGGTGGGATCGTGGTCGCCGGCATCGTCGTCATCCGCCGCGCCGTCCCCGATCGCCAGCCGCTCCTGCAGCTGCTCCAGCAGGGTGGCGGACCGACCCTCGTTCGCGGCGGCCATCCGGGCGGGCAGCAGAAAGGCATCCCCTTCACGCCAGCTGCCGAGCTGGGTCTCACCGCTGCCCTCCAGCAGCTGCTGGAACTCGGCCCCCAGTCGGCCGAAGCGGGCCTCCAGGCTGGGCACCGTCAGCAACCAGTCGCTGCCCAGGGGATCCATCGCCGCGGCGGCATCGCGGCGCTGCCACAGGTCGCGGCAGGGGGTGAGCAGGAACAGTTCCACATCCAGGCTGCCGGAGAGGGCCTGCAGCAGCTCCACCTGCACCGGCGCCAGGCTGCTGAGGCCGAACAGCCGCAGCGGTTGCCCGGCGGGGCGTTCGCCGGTGGGGTTCTGCCGCAGCCGTTCGATCGCCTGCCGGGCCCGCAGCCCGAACGGCAGGCGATCGAGCCGCGCTGCCAGGCGCCGCAGCAGCAGTGGTTGCCAGAGCAGCGGCGAGGCCAGGGGCTGGCCGCCGGCATCCACGTCCTGATCCGCGAGCCAGGCCTCGAGCATGGCGGGGCGGTACAGGCCGTAGTCGTCGAGGGCATCGGCGATGGCGCGCCCCAGCTGCCACAGAGGGGCATCGAGGCGACGCCGCTCCGGTGCCCGCCGCTCCAGCCACTGCCGCAGCGGTGCGGCGCAGGCCTCCGCCAGCAGCTCCGGCAGCAGCTCCAGCACCGGCCAGACCAGGTTCTGGGCCCGCCAGGGATCCACGCTGCCCGCTGCGGTCGCCCCGGGTTCCAGCAGGTCGTCCACCAGCTGGCGCAGCCGGCTGCTGGGAAAGGGAAACCGCAGCCCTGCGGCGATGCCACCACCGGCCCCCTCCAGCTCTGGATCGCTCAGCTCCAGGGCGATCTGCTCCTGCAGCCAGCGGCTGGTGGGCCAGGTGTTCACCACCACCTGAACCTGCTCGAGCGGACCCGGCGGCGTCAGCCGCAGCTCCGTGGCCAGCAGCCGGGCCAGGAGCTCAGCGCGGTTGCTGCGGTAGAGCGTCAGCACGGTTCAGCGGCCGATCAGGGCGAGGCCCGCCAGGGCGCTCAGCGGACGGCCCGCTTCGGTGCGCAGGCCGGGGACATGGATCTCCTGGCCGGTTTCCGGGCAGTAGGCGCTGAGGCTGCCGCCGTAGCAGGCGCCGGTGTCGACCATCACGATGTGCTTGAGATGCCGCACCTGCGGTGCTGGGGTGTGGCCGATCACTGCGGTGCCGAAGCGGCCGTCGTAGTGCTGCCAGAAGCCCATGCGCACCCGCAGGTCCGGCCGCCAGGTGGTGGGATCGAAGCCGGCGTGGGTGGCGACCCAGCCGTCGCCCCAGTAGGCCAGGGGCAGGTGCTCCAGGCGGCTGAGCCAGCTGCGGCAGCACTCCTCGCCGAGATGGCGGAAGGTGTCGCAGCCGGCCAGCTGCCGTTCGGCCTGTTCGCCGCCGGCCCTGAGGGCGTTGATCAGGTCCTGCTCGTGGTTGCCCCGCAGCCAGACGGCCCGGTCCTGCTCCACCAGGTCCCAGATCCGCTCCATCGTTGCGGCGATGCCCGGACCACGGTTGATTACATCGCCGCAAAAGATCAGCCGGTCGTCGGCGGGCAGCTGCCGCAGCAGATCCCCGAGGGACTCAGCGCAACCATGGACATCACCGATCACCCAATGGCGGCGGCGGCTGACGGGCGTCATCGGGACGTCTCAGTCCACCCAGTCTTGCCCAGCGTGCTGCGATCTGTCAGCCCTGTTCAGGGCCCATCAAGATCGCTGATAGCTTGCCGCCAGGTGCTGGCGCTGTGATGGACGCACAACCCACGGATCCCCGCACGCTCTCGGTGGGGCAGCGCGTGGCGATCCTGGTGAAGGCCCTCGATGGGGCCAGGCGCACCAACGAGGCCCTGGCCAACTGCAGCAATGGCGATCAGATGGTGGAGGTGTTGCTCGATGCCTCCGCCAGGCTGGGTCTTGGTCTCACCCGGGCCGATCTCACCGGCACGCCGCCGATCCGGGACTGGATCTGGTGGAAGAACAAGGAGGCGGTGCTCACGATCGGTGATGCCCGCCCCCGCTACCAGCAGGACGGCGAGCGCACCGCTCAGGCCGCCACGAAGCTGGCGGCTGAGGGAGACGCTCCCCCGCGCCGCCGCTTTCTCGGTCTGTTCTGAGCGGCTCGCTCAGGCGGCGCCGGCCAGGGCATCGGCAATCGAGGCGCTGGGGGCCTCGAAGCTGCCCCTGGCCACGAATTCCAGGCGCAGTTTCATGAAGTCGATGAACCGGGCGTCGGTCGAGACCACGGCCGCGGCGGGACGGGGCACCGTGGCGGCCACGGCAGCCAGCTCGGGCACCTCCAGGAAGGCGGGGCGCTTCACCAGCCAGAAATCGATCGCCTTGCCCTGTTCGCCGTAGTTGCGCACGCGCTCGCGCAGCACCTCGTCGAGCGGCTCTTCGACGGTGAGGAAGGCCTCACTGGCGGCCACGAAATGGTACAGAGTCATGAACTGGTGCTGCCGAAGAGAGGATCCCGGCGGGGATTCTGTATCAGGGCCTTCATCTGCCGAACGGCCTGCTCCAGGCCCACCGCCAGGGCCCGGGCCACGATCGTGTGGCCGATGTTCAGCTCCTCCATGCCCTCGATCGCCGCCACCGGCTCCACGTTCTGATACGTGAGGCCGTGGCCGGCGTTGACGCGCAGGCCGAGGCTGCGGGCGATGTGGCTGCCCTCGCTGAGGCGGGCCAGCTCCAGCGGTTGCTGTTGCCAATCGGCTTCGGCGTAGGTGCCCGTGTGCAGCTCCACCCAGCGGGCGCCGCTGGCGCGGCAGGCCTCAAGCTGGCCCGCCTCTGCATCCACGAACAGGCTGACGCCGATGCCGGCCTCCTGCAGACGGCCCACCAGACCCTTGAGCGGTTCGAGCTGGCCGGCCACGTCCAGGCCGCCTTCGGTGGTCACCTCCTCGCGCTTCTCCGGCACCAGGGTCACCATGTCGGGCCGGATGCGCAGGGCGATCGCCTCCATCTCGGCCGTGGCCGCCATCTCCAGGTTGAGGCGGCTGCGCACCGTCTGGCGCAGCAGCTCCACATCGCGGTCCTGGATGTGGCGGCGGTCCTCGCGCAGGTGCACGGTGATGCCATCGGCACCGCCCAGTTCCGCCAGCAGCGCAAAGCCAACCGGGTCGGGTTCAACGGTGCGACGGGCCTGGCGCACGTTGGCGATGTGATCGATGTTCACGCCGAGGCTGGCCATGGCATCGCGGAGGGCTGCTGGCCGGATCCTATGGAGGCCGTCATCGCCTGCCACTTCCAGCTGCCGCCCCGGGCCGCTCACCACCCGCTCCGGCAACTGCCCGTTGCCCGGCTCCCGGGAGATCAGCCAGCTTTAGGTTGAAACCTGAGGCCGAAACGCTCCGGGGTGAACGCTCGTCGATCGGCTGCCACATCAGCTCTGACCATGGATTCGGCCCCTCCATCGCGGCAGATCACTCCAGTTGCAACTGGTCTGTCGGTGCGGGAACGCAGCCTGTGCAGCGGCATCGAGCCATGGCTGGCACCGGTGGCCATGGTGCTCACCCAGGATGTGGCCCTGCGCGGCTTCTTCCGCGGTGGGGTGCGGGTGCTCGGCCGTGAGCATCTGCTGCGCACGGGCCCGCTGCTGCTGGCCCCCACCCACCGCTCCCGCTGGGATGCGCTGCTGCTGCCCCATGCCGCCGGTCGCCGCGTCACCCGCCGCGACTGCCGCTTCATGGTGAGCAGCGATGAGATGGAGGGCCTGCAGGGTTGGTTCCTGCATCGCCTCGGCTGTTTCCCGGTGAACCCCCGCAAGCCGGCCGCGGCATCGCTGCGCTTTGCGGTGGATCTGCTGCAGGCCGGGCAGCAGCTGGTGGTCTTCCCCGAGGGCCGCATTCAGCAGGACGATGCACCCCTGCGGCTGATGCCGGGGCTGCCGCGGCTGGCGGCCCTGGCGGAGGGCCAGGGGGTGCAGGTGCCGGTGTTGCCGGTGGGAATCGCCTACAGCCATGCCCGGCCCCGCTTCGGTGACCGGGCGGCCCTCTGTTTCGGGGCGCCGCTGCGTCTGCAGGGCCCGGGTCGGGAGGCCGCCGCCACCCTCAAGGCCGACCTTGAGACCAGCCTTCAGGCAGTGGAGCGTCTGGCCCGTGAGGCGGTGGGGCGGCCGCTGCAACGCCCCTAAAGTTTTCCGATCTCCGATCACCTGCCGTGCGCCGGCCCCTTGCCGCCCTCAGCCTCGCCGCCCTGGCGCTGCTGGCCCCCACCGTTCCCGCCGCCGTGCAGGCGCAGGAGGAGCCCCAGAAGGTGCTCGAATCCACCAGCACCGGCCTCAATCTGGCGACGATCAACGCCAAGGTGGCCCAGGGTGATGCCGCAGCCGCCGCGGGCAAGCTGAGCCAGGCCAAGGCCGATTACGACGAAGCCCGGCTTGCCGCCCGCAAACTGGCCGGCTTCTACCGCACGCTCAGCGGCGCCTTCCGCGGACTCGATGCCCGCATCCCCCGCGAGATGGACGACAAGGGTCGTCAGGCCCTGGAGCTGCAGGCCACCATCGACCTGCGCCTGGCCGCGGTCTTGCGCCGCATGAACCAGCCCGAGGTGGCGGTGCCGCTGCTGGTGGAGGTCGTGCAGATCATGTCCCCGGCCAGCCCCCAGGGCCAGAAGGCCTACCAGACCCTGGTCGAGCTCGGCTTCGTCGCCACCCCCTATGCCGGCGCCACTGCACCGGCAGGCTCCTAGATTCCCGGCCAGCCGTCGCGTCCGCCGTCATGGTCCACCCCGACCAGGTCAGGGCTGCCATCAGCCAGGTCCTTCCCGATGCCAGCGTCGAGGTGGAGGACCTCACCGGCGGTGGCGATCACCTCAAGGTCACCGTGGTCTCCACCGCGTTCACCGGCCTCAGCCGCGTCAGACAGCATCAGCTGGTGTATGGCGCCCTGAGCAGTGAACTGGCCAGCGAAGCGATTCACGCCCTGGCCCTGCAGACCTCCACGCCCGCCTGACCCTCACCTCACACCTCCGTCGCTCAGCCCCATGGATTCCGCCCTGCAAGCCCGCATCGAGGCCCTGGTGGCCAGCAGCCCGATCGTCGTGTTCATGAAGGGCAGCAAGCTGATGCCCCAGTGCGGCTTCAGCAACAACGTGGTCCAGATCCTCAACTCCCTGGCGGTGCCCTTCGAAACCTTCGATGTGCTCTCCGACATGGAGATCCGCCAGGGCATCAAGGAATTCTCGAACTGGCCCACGATCCCGCAGGTCTACGTCAACGGTGAGTTCATCGGCGGCTCGGACATCCTGATCGAGCTCTACAACTCCGGTGAACTGCGCGAAACCCTGGCCGTCGCCCTGGCCTGAGGCTCAGGCGCCGTGTCCCTGCGAGCGGCCGTTCAGTTGCGGCCGCTTTCGTAGAGGGTGCTCATGTCGCCGCCGGGGCCGATGAAGCTGGAGGGGTCGTGGATCCAGCGGTCCACCAGCTCCTCGAGCCGCCGCTGGCTGATCGGATCGAGCACGGCCGTGCGCCGCAGGGCGTGCAGGTAGCCATCGGCATAGAGGCGCAGCTCAGCCGGACCGTGGTAGCGGCTGGCGAGACCCTGGCAGGCGTCGCAGAGCGACTGGAAGTGGCGGATGGCGTCGGGATTCTGGAGGGCGGTCATGGCAGGACCGGAGGGGACAGATGGCAAGGCATCGCCTGATACCACGTTGGCCATGGAATTGCCGATAGCGTAGGGACAGGCAAGGAGAAGCGGGTGGAACCGTCCCCGGTTGGCGCTGAATCTGGCCTCAAGCGGGTGCTGGTGGTGGACCCCCACCCGACCCTGCGCACCGTGCTGGCGCAGCGCCTGCGGCAGGACGGCCACCTGGCGGCCGCCGTGGCTTCCGCAGCCGAAGCCGTGGCCCTCTGCCATGAGCTCACCCCCGACCTGCTGGTGGCGGCCGAGCTGCTGGAGGAAACCTCGGCCCTGCGCCTGGCCGCCCAGCTGCGCTGCCCGGTGATGGTGCTCACGGCCCGCTCCGGCGCCGAGCCGGTGGTGTCGCTGCTGGATGCCGGCGCCGACGACGTGCTGCGCAAGCCCTTCGGCCTGGAGGAACTGGCGGCCCGCTGCCGGTCGCTGCTGCGCCGCAGTGGCAGCGGTCTGCAGGAGCGGGTCTGCGTCGGTCCGCTGGAGGTGCATCTGCTGCTGCGGCAGGTGACCCTGCGCGATCAGCCGGTGGAGCTCAGCCCCAGGGAGTTCGCCCTGCTCTGCGCCCTGCTGATGCCGCCGGGCCTGGTGCGCAGCCGCAGCGAGCTGCTGCGCATGGCCTGGCCGCCGTTCAGTGGTGGCCCCCGCTCGGTGGACACCCAGGTGCTGACCCTGCGCCGCAAGCTCGAGCAGGCCGGCCTCGGTGAGGGTGGCGGCATCGAAACCGTGCGCCAGCAGGGTTACCGCTTCAGTCTCGACACGATCCCGGAGGCCGGCACTACAGCCCCGAGCCTGGTGGGAACGCCCATCGCCCCGTAGCCAGGGCCCAGCCAACGGCGAGCTCCGCCGCCACCATCACGGCGCTGAGCACCGCCAGCAGCTGGTAGGTCCACACCGGGCTGATCCGGCCGATGGCGGTGGTGTCCAGTCCGCTCTGCTGCCCGAACCGGGCCAGAAAGTCGTCGAACCGCGCCAGGCGCTGGGGCAGCAGCACGCTGGTGCCGCCTGTGGTACGCACATAGAACACACGACCGCCCTGGCTGGTGGCCACCGGCGTCAGCCCCTGCACCTGATCCCAGCTCAGTTCCCAGCCGTGCCGCAGCCACCAGCGGCACCAGCCTGGGTGGCGCAGCCGCAGGCCCTGTGGATCCAGCTCCACCCGTTCGCTGGAGATCGCCAGCACCACCGCCAGCCCAAGCGGCAGGGCCGCCAGCAACCAGGGCCGCAGCCCGCCCGGGGCCAGGGCCGGCAGGGGCAGCACCAGCGCCAGGTAGAGCAGCACCAGGGTGCCCCGGATCAGCGGAGCCATGCCGTAGGAGCGGCTCATCGATCCTCGGGTGAACCGGGCAGCGGTTCGATCAGCGTCGGGGGCTGATAGCGGCCGCCGAACACCTCCTGTTCACGCCCTTTCCAGAACTCGCCCAGGCGCATCAGATCGGCATGGGCTTCCTGCAGGCGCTCGATGAACTCCTGCGGTTCCATGCTGTCCTTGGCCTCCTTGAGCTTGGTGAGGCGGAGCAGCTGCAACATCCAGGGCTTGCTCAGCTCGCCGCGCTGCTCCAGGTAGCGGGCCAGGTCGGCGGCGCTGGGCGTGGGGCCGTCGTAACCGGAGCCCTGGGTGCTGCTCATGGTCGGACCATCCGCATCGGGCTATCAGGCTATGCAGCGCGGATGAGCTGGCGTGGCCTCAGGCCGGCAATGTCCAGGGATTGATCCCCAGGTCGGCGCCGATGCGGTGGGCGCAGGCGAAACCGCTGAAGGCCACGGCATTCAGCCCCTGGCCCGGGAAGCAGGAATCACCCACGCAGTAGAGATCCGGTACGCCAGTGCGATTGAAGGGCATCGGCAGCAGGCCGGGCAGGCGCAGGGCCGGGATCGGGCCGTAGCTGCCGCCCATGCGGCCGAGGAAGCGGCGGTGGCTGCGGGGTGTGCCCACCTCGCGGTGACGGATGGCGCCGCCCAGGCCGGGCAGGATCGCCTCCAGCCGCTGGATCAGCCGGTCGGCATCGGCCTGCTTCTTGGCCTGGTAGGCGGCCGGGCTCAGCTCCTTCCAGGCCGCCATGTCGCTCGGGGTGAAGGTGTGCAGGATGTGCCGGCCCGCCGGCGCCAGCGCCGGATCGAGCAGGGTCGGCATCGACACGAACACCACCCCCTGCTCGGCCTCCATCTCTGCCCAGTTCTCGAGCAGCAGGTGGTGGCAGTGGAAGCCCTCCGGTACCACGGCGGCATCGATGCCCAGGTGCAGTGAGAGGAAGGAGGGGGAGGGGCGATAGCGGCGGCGCCAGGTGGATTCGGCCTGCGGGGTGTGTGCGGCATCCACCAGCGGCCTGGCCACGCTCCCCTCGCCGCCGGCGGCGCCGGCGAAGGTGTCCCAGCGGGTGGCATTGCTCACCACCCGGCGGGCGCGGATCGTTTCACCGCTGGCCAGCCTCACCCCCACCGCCCGGCCGTTCTCGATCAGCACCTCCACCACGCGTGCCCTGTAGCGGATCGCGCCGCCGTGGGCCTCCAGGCCCGCCACCAGCTTCTCGGCGATCACGCCGACCCCGCCGCGGGGATAGTTGATGCCGCCGGCGTGGCGATCGGAGAACACCATGCCGGCGTTGATCATCGGTGTGCGATCTGCCGGCATCACGCTCCAGCAGAAGCACTCCATATCAATGAACTTCAGCAGTTGTTCATCCTTGATGTGGGCCCGCGCCACATCGCCGACGTTGAACGGCAGCCAGCGGGCCAGCCCCAGGCAGGCCAGCGGCGCCCGGAAGAACACCTTCGCCAGGTAGGCCGGATCCTCCAGCGACAGCAGCGGCATCGCATCGAGACAGTTGAACACCTGCCAGCAGGTGTCGTAGAAGGCGCGGATGCCCCTGGCCTCATGGGGGAAGCGGGCGGTGAGGTCGGCGATGAAGCGCTCGTAGTCGCGATCGACGGCCACGTTGAGGCCGCCGGGCAGGTGGTACTCCAGCTGGGCCGGATCGGGGATGGTGTCGCAGTGCTGGCCCACATCGCCCAGGGCGCGGGTGAGCAGGTTGGTGTGGCCCTTCTCGCCGAAGCCGAAGATCATCGAGGCGCCCACATCGAAGGTGTAGCCCTCGCGCCGGAAGCTGCCGCCCGAGCCCCCCGGGATCAGGTAGCGCTCCAGCACCAGGGTCTTCGCGCCCTTGGCCGCCAGCTGGGAGGCGGTCACCAGCCCGCCGATGCCGGAGCCGATCACGATCACGTCCCAGGTGGGGGCGGGGCTGGTGGTCACCGATCGGCGTGTGCGGGTGCCGCGACCCTAGGAGCCGGCCGCAGAGCAGTAGGGCTCCAGATCGGCCAGGGCCCGGTCGCGGTAGGCGCCGTAGCGCTCACGCTTGCCCTTGATCCGCTCCGGCAGCTCCGGCATCAGGCCGAAATTGGGCGGCATCGGCTGGAAGCGTTCGCTCGGGGCGGTGGCGATGAAGTGGGTGAGCGCACCGATCATCGAGGTGGGTGGCAGCGTGAGGGGCGTCTGCCCCAGGGCCAGCCTTGCGGCGTTGGTGCCGGCCAGCCAGCCGCCGGCCACCGCCGCCGCGTAGCCCTCGGTGCCGGTGATCTGGCCCGCCGCCAGCAGCGTGGGGCGCTGGCGGAACTGCAGGCTCGGATCGAGCAGCTGCGGCGCCTCCAGGAAGGTGTTGCGGTGCATCACCCCGAAGCGCACGAACTCAGCGTTCTCGAGGCCTGGGATCAGCCGCAACACCCGCTTCTGCTCGCCCCATTTCAGATTCGTCTGGAAGCCCACCAGGTTCCAGAGGCGGCCGTCCTTGTCCTCCTGGCGCAGCTGCACCACGGCGTAGGCGCGGTTGGCGCGGCGCACGTCGCGGTCGTTCACATCGCCCCAGCGCGGATCCCAGAGGCCGATCGGCTTGAGGGGCCCGTAGCGCATCGTGTCCTCGCCGCGGCGCGCCAGCTCCTCGATCGGCAGGCAGCCCTCGAAGAAGGTGGCGTTCTCTTTCTCGAAATCCTTGAGCTCGGCCTGCTCGGCCGCCAGCAGCGCCTCGCGGAAGGCGAGGAACTGCTCCTTGTTCATCGGGCAGTTGATGTAGTCGGCGTCGCCCTTGTCGTAGCGGGAGGCCCGGAAGGCCACCGAAAGATCGATGCTCTCGCCCTCCACGATCGGGCTGGCGGCATCGAAGAAGTGGCAGTCGGCCCGGCCTGTGAAGGCGCGCAGCTGATCGGCGAGGGGCTCACTGGTGAGCGGGCCGGTGGCCAGCACGGTGATCTGCTCAGGACCGGGCAGCTCGGTCTGTTCACGGCGCTCCACCGTCACCAGCGGGTGCTGCTCCAGGGCGGTGGTGAGGGCGGCGCTGTAGCGACCGCGGTCCACCGCCAGGGCGCCACCGGCGGGCACGGCGTGCTGATCGGCGGTCTGGATCACCAGCGAGCCGAGGCGGCGCAGCTCCTCCTGCAGCAGGCCGGCCGCCCGGTCGCTGCTGAGGGCACCGAAGCTGTTGCTGCACACCAGCTCGGCGAATTCGCTGCTGTGGTGGGCCGGGGAGCGACGCACCGGCCGCATCTCCACCAGCCGCACCGGCAGACCGGCCCGGGCGATCTGCCAGGCCGCCTCTGTACCGGCCAGACCGGCGCCGATCACCAGGACCGGTTCGCTCTGGGCGACTGCATTGGTCTCTGACACGCGAAATCGGCTCTGCCTGAAGATTTCAGGCTAGGAGCCGATCTGTAGCGTCCCGGCGGGACATGGTGATGGGGAGCTGGGCTGAATCAGCCGTTGGCGCGCTTGAGCATCAGCTGCAGCTGGCCCACGGCGGCGCGACCGATGTTGAACGCAGCCCAGCCAGCGGCCAGGAGGATCGGGGTCAACACGAGCAGCAGCCGGGCGTCCATGGCAGGGAAACGAGCGTCTGAGGATCCTACGGAGGAACCGCCTGGCCCGGAGCCCCTCGCCGTGAGTTGATCGAAATCGCAGCAATTGGCACGGCCCTGCCTGGTTTCAGGGCTCAGCGGGCGCTCAGAGCGCTGGTGTGGAAGCCGGGGTCATCGGAGCGGCCGGCATGGGCCATGGCGAGCTGGCGGTAACGGCGGGCATGCTCACGCTGGCTGGCGACGGCCTCCGCGCTCAGTTCCCGCTTCACCTGGGCCGGTGCTCCCATCACCAGCGCCCGCGGCGGCACATCACGGGTCACCACGGCACCGGCGGCCACCAGGGCGCCCTCACCCACGGTCACCCCGTTGAGCACCACGGCGCCGATGCCGATCAGGCAGCCGTCCTCGAGCGTGGCGCCATGCACCACGGCGCGATGGCCGATCGTCACATCGCAGCCGATCGTCACCGGCTGGTCCGGATCGCCGTGCAGCACGGCGCCGTCCTGCACGTTGCTGCCGGCACCGATCACGATCGGGCACACATCACCGCGGGCCACGGCCAGGGGCCAGAGGCTGGCCCCGGCCGCCAGGCGCACATCGCCGATCACCACGGCGGAATCCGCTACCCAGGCATCCGGATGCACGGTCGGTTCGGGCCAGGGATGGGATGGCATGGCGGGTCGCGGCGCAGGGCCACGGCGGCGGCGGATGCCGGCCATTGTCCGTCCAGTTGAAGATCCGGTTGGAGCCGGGCACCTCCGGGTGATACGTTCAACAGGTGCCCGCAAGGGCCACCCCCGAAGCCAGGCCATCTCGGCTGGGTGCAGGGCGGGTCGTTAGCTCAGCGGTAGAGCACTCGGCTTTTAACCGATTGGTCCTGAGTTCGAATCTCAGACGACCCATTTTGAGTTTCATCCGTTGTCTTCGCCGGTTTCGGCTTGGAGACTGCCGCCTTGGTCTGTCATGGTCCCGTCTGGCCAAGGCGGAACAAGACCGCGAAAGGGTTGAGACAGTGCCAATTGCGCCTGATGTTTGGGGGGGTTCCCGCTCACACCCCCAAACATCGCGTCATCCCTTCGGCTGACGTGGGATCAATCGGCCAGAGGCTGGGGAACCCTCCCCGAAAAGTCCTTGCGCCATGTTCCAGGCCAACAGCGCCCTGAGCGACGCCAACCGTGCGTTGCGTGCCCATCACCTGCCATTCCGGCTGTGTGTCGGCCACAACAGCCGCTGGCTGAGCGTCTACGCCAATCGTCCCGGCCGTCGGGTTCGCGAGTGCGCCGTGCGCGGCTGCTCCGGCCAGGACGACCAGGCGATCGAGGCCCTCTGCTTCCAGCTCGTCAACGAGGCTCGCAGGCATCCCGACACCGGCCTGGACCAACTGCTGACCCGCCAGTCCGACGGCCAGGAGTCCCCATCGGCCCACCTGTCCCCTCGCTGGCCTGAGATCTGCGAGGCGGTGGTGTCCTTTCAGCGCCGGCAGGGCGTCAACATGAACCTTGTGGGCCCGTTCAGGGGTCAGGGTTATTTCCGCCTCCTGCCAGCGGATTGCGACGACGTATCCCCAGCACGGACTCCATTCAGGCCTGAGCGAGATCAGCGGCGAGCAGACCAATGCATCAGTGGTGCGCCGACTCCTGAGCGGAGTCGGTACGGTCGCTGCCTGTTCAGTTGCTCGCTGCAGCGATCGGGGTGTGGCTGAATCTGAGGATCCTGCTGAGTGCAAGTTCACAGCGCAGGCGGTGCCCGAGCAGGTAAGAGCGGGAGCTGTTGGGGTTCTTGACCACCAGATGGCGTCCGTTGTGCAGGAGGCCTGAACGCCGGATCGCAAACAGGGTGGAGCGGCTGATCGCTAGATGAGCGCAGATCTCGGTGGTGGTGAGCCAGAGGTCGCGTGCCATGGGAGCGGAGGCAGAAACCGCTGCGGCGTGGCTGGCAGCGCTGGAGACTACTGGCAGTCGCCTGTACGGTTCATTGGGCGGTGGCATCACAGCTGCTCCTCCCACGCCCCCAGAGGTTACAGATGGGGCTTGTCGAGATAAACCAGTCCATTTCAAGCCAAGATTTGGGGTAGTGTCTCCCTAGCGGGATTATAAATGTGAGCAGAAAGAGCGCTGGCGCCAGCAAGGTCATTGTTTCATTCCTTTCATGCAGCACGTTCTGCGCTCCTGTCCATGCCGACATTGTCAACGTAGGAGGCATGGTATACAGTATCCAAACCTTAAATGGTAGCTACAACTCAAGCCAGTCTCTATTGGAATCAACTCCATGGTTGGGTGTTAGCGCTACGGCAAATGCCTTCGCCGATGCCTGGTATAACGGCGGCTTCGCCTCAAGGGAATTCACCTATTTTGGATACGCGATTGCACCAACAGTAGCCGGGTCAGCAGTGCAATCCTATGTGGCTTATAGCAGTGGGGTGTCTCTATACGCTGTCGCCAGCAGTCCAAGGGCTTCTTCATCTCTTAGGTACGCATTTGTTGCGCCACTGCCATCAAAAACTGCGTCTCTGAAGAGTTCTGGGTCGAAAATTGTGGTATCGACAGATTCAGGTGTCTCCAAGAACACTGGCACAGCTGTAGGCGGACAGCTGACATATCTGACTACGACGACAAATACAAGCAGTTCGACCTTCGTCGATCTGCTCAATGTCTTTGGGGTTCTCTCTTCTCTTAGGGAAGCTCTGGGCAACAGGGGCTTGAGCAGCTTTGAGGTCCACAAAGAAGCCTGATGGCCATGTTGCTCTGTGAAGTCAAAGATTGCTCCCTCAATGGGCCATTTTCAGCGTCATCGGGCTGGAATCCGAGCTGAATCGAGGTGTTTTGATACGCCATTCTTGTATTCATGCTGTCGTGAGTAACTGGCGCCGGGTCAGGAATAAATTCGTCAGCGCTGCCAGCACATTGATCTTGCAGTGGTTCTTGCCCAGGCCTCGCAGGCGTGTTTTCTGAAACCCGAACTGCTGCTTGATCACCCTGAATGGGTGCTCACCCTTTGCACGGATGTGCGCTTTGGCCGTCTCGATCAGATCCACAAGCCTGCCGTCTGGCGTGTCGGGCAGAACTCTGCGCTTACCTGGCCGCATCGCTACTCGGAACGACGTTGTCCTGCCAGCCATCTCAGGCCTTTTGGCGATGCCCTGGTAGCCAGCGTCGGCGTAGACAACCGCCTCATCGCCATGCAGCAGCTCAGCCGCTGGGGTCAGGTCATGCACATTCGCAGCGGTGGTGACGACTGAGTGGATCAGTCCGGAGTCCTTGTCGACGCCCAGGTGCACCTTCATCCCGAAATACCACTGGTTGCCCTTCTTGGTCTGGTGC